>FWWL01000269.1_pt1 | contig 150992 bp, 139 predicted proteins | sample 2228331 | NCBI WGS metagenome assembly FWWL01 (sample SAMEA103939775, study PRJEB20133) | metagenome | reverse complement strand
CTCCTCCAGACTATATAAAGCAGCCTTATGGCTGCTTTATTTCTGAATCCAGTTTATCCGATTGCTACGGTTTTGTACTCCTGGCATGCCAAGCATGTTGACACATCCACACATGTCGGGTTCATCGTCCCTGTGAACTTGGTACAGTAGATGGGTGTTTTGTATTCCACGTTCGGAGAGATCATTAAACAATATGCACAGTTCCCTATTAATTCGATCGTTAACCGATGCAAATCTACTTTTAGCTGTCTTACTTCATCCACAATAACACCCTCCATCTATATATCCTATAGAAAAGACACTGCCCATAGACAGCGTCCTTGAGAGTACGCTTGGGCAACCCGGCTGTCATAGCTTTCGCAGTAGACCCGTGGCTTTGCGACCCTGTCTTTCGAGCAGGTTTGCCTAATTCCTTCCGAAGTACCAACAAATTATAAATCCGTGACTATAGTAACATACATTAAAAATCTGATTAATAGGCATTAAGACCTATAAAATACAAACCAACCTCATTAAAGCTTCTGAGCTACAAATCGTAGCCTTACATAATCCATTTTCCAAGATCCGTCACTCCATAGCTTAACTCGAACTAGATCAGTCGTTTCCTTGTATATTAGCTCCATCTGCTCTGGATTGAACCCTGTGGTAAACACTCCGCAAAACATGTCCAACCAATGTCTTAAACCGTTCTCACCATCCGCCAATACAGTTGGCCGATCAAAGGTTACGAGATTACGCACGGTGAAGCCTTGGGCTTCCAAGATTGTAGCATATTGTCCGGCTGAAGGGAAGAACCACGGATTGCGGGCTGCAGCATCCACTCCATAGCTCGTAAGCACTTGCGACAAAGCATCAACGATGCACCTTACGTTGCCTTGCGAGCCGAATTCTCCCACGAAGCGGCCTCCGGATTCTAAGGCCCCCCATACCCCGCGAATCACATTTGCAGGTTGTCTCATCCAATGTAAAGCCGCATTAGAGAATACAGCATTGTAAGTACCCTCACCATGTAAATCTTCTGCGTCTGCTACAAGAAAGGAGAGATGAGGATACTTACTTCTCGCTTCTAAGATCATCTCACTTGAAGAATCTATCCCTGTTACATCTACACCGCTCTCAGCAATTTGTGCGCTCAAATCTCCTGTTCCACAGCCTAGATCCAGAATTCGTTCGCCTTGAAGGGGATTCAGCCAATCGATCACACTCCTGCCATATTCCGATACAAAGCCAAGCCTGCCATCGTACAGCTGCGGGTTCCACATATTAGTGTGCTTTTCGTTTTCAGATTGCCTCATTTCATTGTCCTCCTATAATCATTTGTGGTTAAAGATGTGCTCCTGTATGCTCTAACTTGTATTTTGAGCCTTACTCTGTTATAAGTCTAATATATAGAACCTTTAGATATAATAGGTATTTCCTATAGAAGAAATGGAGGTAATAGCTTGATGAATGCTACACCTCATCAACAAACGATTGCCATCATTATGGCACATCCAGACGATGAAACATTCACTAGTGCAGTAACGATCCACCAAGTTGTGCAACAAGGACATCGGGTCGTGTGTCTTCTAGCTACGAATGGTGAAGCCGGCAAGAGCGGCCGGTTGAAGCCCATGACCAAGGATGAGCTTTCCATTAAGCGCCGGGAGGAAATGACCAACGCCGCATCCGTGCTAGGACTTGCTGAAGTTCGATATCTGGGTTATCCGGACGGACGACTAGCCTCTGTTGACCGGAATTTACTACGTGATCAGGTTGCCCAATTCATACGCGATACTTCAGCCAATATCATCATCACATTTCCCGAGGATGGTATCAGCGGCCATAAGGATCACACGGCCATTCATCATGCCGTTCGCGAGGTTGTGACAGCACGAGAGTGTCCAAGTGTACGCAAGCTGTATTACACGGCAAGTCTTGTGCTGCTCGCTGCGGGATATCTCCCTTCCATCAGCTATAGCGTAATGCCCTATTGGACGGTCAAGAAGCAAGCCCTGCTTGCACACGAATCACAGATCTTCTCTATAGAGCGAGTCTTCGGTTCCATGGGAGACGAAAGCACCATCCATGAGGGTAAACGCGAGGAGAAGTTTATTCTAGCTTGGGAGAATGGCGTGCCATTTCCGATCAAAAACGAGTCTAGTCTTACAGAATAGATGATTCGTAAAGCCAGGCCAACTGCCAGGTCCTTGATGGTGAGTCCAGTTGGCGCGCGGAAGGGCAGGAAGGTGGGCTACAACCGCTGTTGTACTTGAATTCTTTGATAATATTTTTATGGTGAGAATACAAGTACAAAGGCGGACGCTTACGCTTTTCCGCTCCACCTCCCCGCCCTTTTCTGTTCGGCGTTTCTTTAAGGAGTTACGATTTCATAAACCCCTTAAGCGGATTTTCCGCTCTACTAAAAATTAACTAATACTACCTACACGAGAAGAAAGCCCGAAACCGCTATTTACATAGCAGCTCCGAGCCTGATCCATCACCGATTCAACAAGCTGCCTACATACCGCAGCAATTCGTTCGCCGATCCTGTCGTATACCCATGTTCATCAACAAGCCGCTTGATCACTTCGTTGATTTTCTTCAACTGGTTCTCATCCGGTGTTTTGGTCGAGGTTGTAATCTTTACGATATCCTTCAAATCGGTGAACAGCTTCTTCTCGATCGCTTCCCGCAGACGCTCATGGCTGCCATGCTCGAATCGCTTCCCTTTGCGGGAATATGTGGACATCCGTATCAGAATCTCTTCACGGAATGCCTTCTTCGCATTCTCCGATACCCCGATCTGTTCTTCAATGGACCGCATGAGCCGCTCATCCGGATCCATCTCTTCACCAGTCAGAGCATCTTTTATTTTTTGCCAATTGCAGTAAGCTTCTATATTATCCAGATAGTTGTTAAACAAAGTCTTGGCAGACTCCTCATAGGAATAGACGAATGCTTTCTGAACTTCCTTCTTCGCCAGCTCATCATACTCTTTACGAGCTACAGATATGAAATTCAGATATCGCTCCCTTTCCTCCTTGTTGATGGAAGGATGCTGATCCAACCCGTCCTTCAGAGCGCGGAGCACATCAAGGGCATTGATGAACTCCAGGTTTTGGCGAATCAGGGCGCTGGATATACGGTTGATGACATACCGCGGGTCAATACCGGTCATACCCTCTTCGATATATTCGTTCTGCATCTCCTTGAGATCAGCGTCTTTGTAGCCTTCCACTGTTTCTCCATCATACAACCTCATCTTTTTGGTCAAGTCCATCCCCTGTTTCTTGGACTCCTTAAGACGCGTCATTACGGAGAAGATCGCAGCCGCTCGAAGAGAATGTGGCGCGATATGTATATGCTTCATGTCACTTTGCTGGATCAGCTTGCGATATATTTTCTCCTCCTCTGATACCTTCAGATTATAGGGGACGGGCATTACGATCATACGGGATTGAAGAGCTTCATTCTTCTTGTTGGCGATAAATGATCTATACTCCGATTCATTCGTGTGCGCCACTATGAGCTCATCAGCCGAGATCAACGCGAAGCGGCCTGCTTTGAAATTGCCTTCCTGCGTAAGGGATAACAAATTCCAGAGAAATTTCTCATCACATTTGAGCATTTCCTGGAATTCCATCAGTCCTCGATTCGCTTTGTTCAATTCCCCGTCGAATCGATATGCTCGAGGATCTGACTCTGTACCGAATTCAGTGATGGTCGAGAAATCAATACTCCCTGTCAGATCAGCGATATCCTGCGACTTCGGATCAGATGGACTGAACGTACCAATCCCGACACGCTCCTCCTCGGAGAGAAAGATCCGTTCAATCATCATTTCCTCGATCCGGCCGCCATACTCCGTCTTCACCCGCATTTGACAGGAGGGACACAGGCTGCCCTCGATCTTAACACTCAACTCTTGTTCGATATCTGCACGGAGCTGATTGGGTACGAGATGCAGCGGCTCCTCATGCATCGGACACCCTTTAATTGCGTACAAGGCTCCTTCCGGAGTACGTGAATATCGTTCCATCCCCCGCTTAAGCATAGTAACAAGCGTAGATTTTCCGCCGCTGACAGGACCCATTAGAAGAAGAATCCGTTTCTTCACATCGAGGCGCCTGGCGGCAGAGTGGAAATATTCTTCAACCAGTTTCTCCACGGTTCGGTCGAGTCCGAATATTTCATCCTCGAAAAATTTGTATCTTTTCTTTCCATTCTCTTCAGTAATCCCATGCCAAGCAATCATATCGTACACGCGTGAATGCGCAGTTTTGGCTACACCGGGATTGGCTCTGACAATTTCAATATACTCAGCAAACGTTCCGGTCCATGCTGCTTGCTCCTGCTCCCGACGGTGCTCCGAAATTCGTTTAAAAATGTCCATGGTGCCCTCCTCTCGTCTGTACACGGCTTGACACGCTTCCATAAAGTTAGATTTGCAGTGTATTACATCCATATGCACAGAACCCGTTGAAGTTGCCCATTAATTTGCTTGAAATCCGTTCAACTTTATTATTATGATATAATATATGACTATATTGTCAGGAAACATGACATAAATAGTTGGAAACTGGAGAAGGAGAGACATAGATGGCCATACAGAGCGAAACGGAACTATATTCTCCTATCAAAAACTACTTGGAAACGCTAGGCTACGAGGTGAAGGGTGAAGTCAAACATTGCGATCTAGTCGCTATCCGAGGGGATGAGCCCCCTATCATCGTGGAGTTGAAGAAAACGCTAAACCTGCCGCTCCTGATCCAAGGGATCGATCGACTGCAGCAATCGGATACTGTGTATCTGGCTGTTGAGCTTCCTGCTACAGGACGGGCTCCCCATCAGCTTAGATGGTCCGATCTTACCCGCTTATGCCGTATGCTTGGCTTGGGCTTAATGACGGTGCGCTTCTATTCAAGACGGAAGCCAAAGGTCGAGGTTCTCTGCCATCCTGAGCCATACAAGCCGCGACGAAGTAAGATCAAGGCAGCCAAGCTAGTTTATGAATTCAAGGAACGCACAGGGGATTACAATGTGGGGGGCAGCTCGAAACGCAAGCTGTTTACGGCTTATCGCGAGAAGGCGCTGCATTGTGCCTATTGGCTTCAGCAAAGCGGTCCGTCTAGTCCTCGCCAGCTGCGCGAATGGACAGAGAACAGCAAGGTCCAATTCCTGCTGCGTGACAATCACTACGGGTGGTTTATGCGTATTGAGCGGGGCGTCTATCAGTTGACGGGAGTCGGGGAGCAAGCTTTGGAGCTTTATAAAGACATACTAGCGGATGTGCTAGTCAGTCGCGGCCGCTCGATTCATGCGGAGACAGACATTGTAATTGTAGAAGCTGAAATAGCAACAAATGATGAAAACTCGAAACTTTCAAATTATATTAAAAAATAGGAGGAATGATCCTAGTCTATCGCGTATAAATATAGTAGTAGAACAAATATATAATTTCAGATGACAAATTCCGACATGGCGGGTGTGGCGTATGAAAAATAGGTTGCTTGTTGGCTGCTTGATAATAGGGATCATGGCCGCTTCTGGCCTTTCAGCATGTAGCAGTAAGAAAAGTGCCTCGGACACAGCCGTTCCATCACCTTCTGTTCAAAGCGTTATGGAAGCTCCAACAGCAAGTCCACATTTCATTGCATCGTTGCCACGACCTATAGAGAACAAAGAGGTAGGGACCGCAAGCAACCATTCACCCGATCCCAAATCGGAGCCAATCGTAGATTTAAGCAAGAAGGAGACGCCTGCTCCAACTGACAAACCGGCAGCAGCAATTATTCCTGTCACACCAACCCCTACTCCAACACCTAAGCCAAAATCGACCGCTCGTGTCATACGAATTCCTGTTTTAAACTATCACAGCATTGGCAATCAACCTGATAATAATGCGGTCCTCAGCCCCCGAAATTTGGAAGCACAAATGAATTACTTGTCCAAAGAAGGGTATACAACTCTAACACTTCGTCAATTTATTGATATATGGCAAGGTAAAATAGAAGCGCCTTCTAAATCGGTTTTACTTACATTCGACGACGGATACGCGGATAATTACCACGAGGCAATGCCCATCTTGAAGAAATACAATTTCAAAGCAACATTGTTCATGTCGCCAGGGTCGGTGGGGGATGGGTGGTATATTGATTGGGAGCAAGCCAAGGAGCTCCATGAATCAGGCTGGGATATACAGCCTCACGGCATGACTCATCCTTATCTGAACAAACTCACGCTAAATAATCAAAGAGCTGAAATCGAAGAATCAGCAAAGCTTATTGAAGAAAAGCTGGGGATCAAGGCAGAAGTGTTCTGTTACCCTTATGGGGTCTACAATAAAGATACATTGAAGATATTAACCGATAATCACTATAAATTAGCATTTACGATTGATCAGGGGTATGCCGAGACTAGTCAGAATCCACTTACTCTTAAGAGACTGTTCATTGGCGGCAAAGACTCGCTGGATACCTTTATCACTAAATTAACGAAAAGCTGACATTGAACTGTTTCAGCCTTGCTGCTGCATTTGCTGCAAAGCTTTGTTCATCCAGATGGCGGCTTGACTGCCTTCACCCATGGCGATTGTCACTTGTTCGGCATGTACGGCTACATCTCCTGCTGCCCACACATTGCTGATATTCGTCATCTTTGTTCTAGGATTAGTAACGATATGCCGATTCTCCAGACGCTCGATTCCGAGTTGCTCGGCTAATTGTGAATGAACCTGGTTACCGCCGAAGGCAATAAACCCTCGTTCACCCGTGATCATTCTACCTGAGTCTCTTAAGCGTACGCCTTGAAAGCAACCGTCGTCCTTTTCCAATACACACTCTATGGGCTCGGCTATAAGCTCAATCGCATGCTGATTTAACTCTTGAAGCACTTTTGGAGAGATTTCGGTTTGCTCATGATTCACATACACCAGCTTGTCAGTCCAGTGCTTAAGCACGATTGCCATATTAGCTCCAACGTCACCCGAACCGAGAACGATTGTATGTTTCCCTTTAATCTCATATCCATCGCAATCGGGGCATACATATACCGACTTCCCCAGGCACACTTCCAGACCTTGCAATGGAGGAAACCGATCAAGTATACCTGTAGCCAGTAAAAGGGTACGAGCCTTGTATATTTCACTTGCTTTACCCATCAACGAGAATCCATTGCCATCAGCAGTATCAATAGGAGAAGCATGGGTAATCTCATCTGTTACGAACTTAACTCCTACAGCTTGAGCTTGTTGCTTGCCGAGTCTGCGAAGCTCCGCTCCGGATATGCCGTCTGGCCATCCTAGAATGTTATGATAGCTTCGGCATAACGTCGATCGTCCTCGACCTGCATCGATAACGAGTACACGGTAACCGTATCGACCTAGTTGCAATGCTGCTTGAAGGCCAGCAATTCCTCCGCCTACAATAATTCCGTCAGCATCAAAGTCCATATTATTCAATTCGACTCTACCTCCGTATTCATTCTTGTTCGGTAATCGTCCGTGAAGATTGGGATTGCCTATTTAGTATGTACAAGAGCGTGATGAACAAGTAAAAGCCTCAACCTGATTCGTTGGAGGCTCTTCTTGTTTACTTCTCTTATTGTTCTGAGCGAAGTCCTTGATTATACCCGAGAAGCACTTCTCTAATTCGTGAAGAATCGGAAGCAAGCAGAGGACTGCGCACTTCGCTGCTCGAGAAAATACCTAGATGCTGGAACAGCGCTTTTGTCGTGGGTATCTCATCCCCAGGGCCGAACATGCTGATAAAGGGCAGCAGTGTCTCGCTGTAGAGTCGAAAGCTGTCCTCGACTTGGCCGCTTCGGAACAGCTCCCAGCAGCGTCGGAATGCTTGTGGGTAGATGATCGGAGCAATGATCATGCTGCCGTCAACTCCTGCTACAAAAGCTCGGAAACAGATGATGTCGTCTCCTCCGAATACAGTCAGCTTCGTCAATTGTTTGAGCTTGCGAATTTTCTCGAAACTGTGATCGGTCATCTTGATCGCTGTGATTCGAGGGACCGCTTCAGCAAGTTGAATCAGATCATGGGTAGTGAATCGAGTGGCCGTGGTGACAGGATTATCATAGAACACAATGTCCAGCCCGGTTCGTTCCGCTAACTGACCAACGTAATCGATTACCATTCCCAAGGAGTTGGGAAAGTAGTAAGGGCTTGGCACGAGAGCTGCCTTAACACCTGATTCGGCTGCTGTAAGACCAATCTCGACGGCTTCGTCCAGACAAGTATGGCCTAATCCAACAACCAGATGTTTATCGGCAGGGGTAATAGAAGCGACATAACGAATCACTTGCTCTCGCTCTGTACGGGTCATCGCAGGCGCTTCTCCAGTGCTGCCGCATACTACATAGCCGTCTACATCAGCCAGAGTATGCTCCAGAAGTTTATCGAATCCCGCAAGATCCACTTTTCCATTTAAGAAGGGAGTAGGGATGACTGGAATATTGCCTTGCATCTTCATGAGGACACCATCCTATGGCATTATTTTTGATATACCAAAAATATATTCAATATATCGAACTAAAGTCAATATATCATTCGTTATGTTCATCGTCAACAAAAAAGAAAGCTCCGAAAGATACAGCATAGTGCTTCTGCATCTCCGGAGCTTGTTGCATTTTTATTTTTTCACTTTGAGCTTTTCCCATGTTGATTGGAACTCCGCCAACATCTGATCCCGTGTGGCTTTCCCTGCCACATATTTCTGCATGCTTCCACCGAATTCCTGTGTAGCTCCTTCCGGATATTTCGGCCAATGCCAGCCGAGAGCCTTGCCTTCCTTGCTATATCGCAGCACTTCAGTTGCAATATCGCCCAAATCAGCAGGGTTAGCTTCAATATTGGCGAAGGCTGGAATAAATTTGAATTCCTTCGTCATATAACGTTTACCGGTGTCCGAGCTAACCATCCAATTCAGGAATTCCTTCGCTTCTGGTTTGACTTTAGAATTTTTATTGACGACCCAGTTGTTAGGAACACCCACGAATATATTGTCATTCAGCTTAGCATCCTCATTAATCGGCATCGGCATAAGACCAAGCTTCATGTTAGGATTGATTTTGTTAATTTGCACTTGTGTCCAGTTCCCTTGTTGAATAATCGCGGTCTGACCGGAAGCAAACAGGGACACCTGGGTATTATAATCGGTTGTCAGCGGATTCTTGTTCCCGTATTTGACTGTAAGGTCCAGTAGATTCGTCCAGTCTTCGAACAGTTTATTGCCGGTGAATTTGGCCGTCCCGTCTGATAGTCCTTTGATGAATTGATCCGGATTAGGCTGTTTGGCCACCGCATTGTTCATGTTATGAATGCCTAGAATCCACCATTCCTGATAGCCATTTGCGAAAGCTGTTATCCCTGCAGCCTTCAGCTTCTCCACCAATTCGGTCAGTTGACTCAAGGTTTTGGGCAGCTCCTTGATCCCTGCTTTCTCGAAAAGTTCTTTGTTATACACGAAGCCATAACCTTCGATGTTCATCGGCTGGCCATATAGCTTGCCATTCTTAGTCATAGGCGCCTTGGCAATCTCTATCGTATCCTTGACCCATGGCTGGTCGGACAAATCCTCAAGATGCTCCATCCATGTGTCTGCTTCTGCAAATCCTCCGTTATTGAATATATCCGGTGTTTCTCCTGATGCGAACTTGGATTTCAGGGCGGCTCCATAATCCGCTCCGCCGCCGACCGTTTCGATCTGCAGCTTAACGCCTGGATGCGTTTTCTCATATTCTTCCTTCATTTTCGCTAATTGCTCGGATATTTCAACTTTGAACTGAAAGATTTTTACGGTTTTTGTGCCATTCGTTGAACCCGTACCTTGATCGGTTCCCGACTCCGGTTTATCCCCGCATCCCACAGCCGCCGTAGCAAGCATAATCGTTGTTAAAGCTAATAGCCCTAATTTTTTCATTATTATCGAGCCCCCTAAAAGTTAATATGCTGCATTACAACTCTTATTGTAGAGATTCAAGAATGCGCCTCACACTGAGGATATTGTCTACATAGGTGCAATAATTTAGCCTTTGACCGAGCCGGCAGTAATCCCTTCTATAATGTGGCGCTGCATGGCCAGGAAGAACAAGACAATTGGACTGATGCCCATAACAAGCGCGGCCAAAGCCAAGTCCCATTGTTTCGTATATTGCCCGAAGAAGGAATTGGTCGCAAGCGGAATAGTACGGAGCTCAGGCTTTTGAAGAATGAGCAGCGGCAACAGAAAGTCATTCCAGATCCATAAGCTGTTGAGCAAAATAATGGTGACTGTAATCGGCTTAAGCAGTGGAAATACAATTCTCCAGAAAACACTGTATGGTGTACAACCGTCTACAACAGCGGATTCTTCGATTTCTTTTGGAATCGATTTGATGAACCCGTGATATAGGAATATAGACATCGACACTCCGAAGCCGAAGTAACAAATCATAAGCCCCGGCAAGCTGCTGAGCAACCCAAACCATTTGGCCACTTTGACAAGCGGAATCATGATGGCTTGAAAAGGGATGACCATAGATGCAACGAATAAGGTAAACAATACTTTATTGAAGCGAGTATGATGCCGCACAAGTCGATAGGCTGCTGATGCCGCAATCAGAACAAGTCCAATATTGCTGATAATCGTAATGATCAGTGAATTTTTCAAAGCGGAAGGAAACTTCATAATGCTCCAAGCCCGTGAGTAGTTCTCCCAATGGAGAGCCTTCGGCAAGCTGGCTGCATTCAATAGAAGCTCACTGAAAGACTTGAACGAATTCGCCAAGACGAAGTAAAAGGGAACGAGAAATAATAACCCGATCAAGATAACGAGAATTTCTACACCGAATAATTTGGCTGAATATGGACTGCTATTGCTTTTCACACCTCCACCTCCCGCCGCTTCGTTATTGTCACCTGTATGGTCGTGATCAGGGCAACTACCGCAAAAAATATGAGAGCCTTAGCAGTCCCTAGACCTAACTTGTTATTCTGATAAGCTTCCAGATATATGTTCATAGCTACAGATTCCGTTGATCGGAAAGGTCCACCTTTGGTAAGGGAGAAGTTCAGATCGAACATCTTGAATGCCCAAGATATCGTTAGAAACAAACAGATCGTAATTGCTGGCATGATGAGCGGTATTGTAATGTTCCAAAGAACCTGCCAACGGTTAGCTCCATCAATATGAGCTGCTTCCAATACTTCCTTAGGCACATTGGTAAGCGCTGCGATATAGATAACCATCAAATAACCCGCGCCTTGCCAGACGCTGACGATAATCAGTGCCCAAAACGATGTAGTCGAATCACCTAGCCAAGGAAGCTGAAAGAAACTAATTCCCGTAGCATTTCCAATGGTGGAGAAGCCTTTTACGAAGATGAACTGCCAAATGAATCCAAGCAGCAGTCCGCCTATCACATTCGGAAGAAAGAAAACCGTTCTTAACAAGTTGCGTGACTTGAGCGGCTGTGCTAACAAATAGGCCAGCGCGAATCCAAGCAGGTTAGTTAGGAGAACATCTGCAACAGTGAACCTCGCTGTAAACCAGAATGACTTCGCAAAGTCTTTATCATCGGTCAGAATCGCGGCAAAGTTGTCCAGTCCGATCCATCGAACAGTACCGGATACACCGTTCCAGTCTGTCAGGGAGTAGTAGATCCCAAGCGCGAATGGAATCACGATAATAACAGCAAACACCGCAATGGCAGGGCCAAGAAAGATAAGCTGTTGAAGCCACGTAGAGTCTAATTTTGAGCTGCGCATGGACAACCGTCCTTTCTATTTGTTTATTATTTGGAGGATGTGTGTATTCATTATAGAGAAATGAACAATTCAAACACACCGATACAGTTAAACCAGTTGGTGGAATATATTGATCTCTATTTGCTCACAATGACCATATCGAATAATCGAGATGAGGGCTAACATGCAGTTTCTGCGGCACAGCATTCGGAATCAATTAATTGTCTTTTTGCTAGTTGCAACTATTGTGCCCATTGGATTGTCTATGTACATTACGTACATCTATACAAAGGAAAGCTTGAAGGACCGTGCCGTTGCAGAGAATACTCAGCTCATCTATCAAGGCCGAACGAACCTGCTTAATTTCACCGACACCCTAAGCGCAGCTTCACTTTCGTTATACAGCGACCGTGCACTCCATCAATTGTTGGACCAAGGGTTGACTGATTATGAAAGCGAATCTAGAATTTATAATGGATTACAAAATATGGCGAGAAATGTAAAGGACACGTATCAAATTTATCTGGACGCCATTATTAGCGGCAGATCCTATCTGTTCATCCAAGATAATTTCAAACGAAGCGGTCCGACAGCAGGAAAGTCTGGGCGAGAAATCACTGTCCCTTATGCGGCCTATATGGAACCAGCACATCCAAGTCATGATTATGGCATCCAGCAGCTTCCTTATTATTCGCCTGAGTCTGTGATAACGTTGCATCGTCCTATTCATAGTGTTCCAAGCACACGATTAATCGGGTTTCTTTCTATAGACGTAAGATTGGATACAATTCGCCGCATTGCCGAGCAATTAATGGATGAAGAGAAGGAACAGCTATATATTATTGATTCGGATGGTCAACAGATCTTGGCAGCCGGTCGTATGACGGATAATCAGCGCCCTTCTACGGATGAGCCTTGGGTCCAGCATTTGCTGAAGCAATCAACGGTGCAGGGTAGCTTTGAGTGGAATACGGATACATTCAAAGGCATTGTGGTCTATGACAAAATGATCACACCTTATATGAATTGGTCCCTTGTCAAAAGAATTCCATATGATCACTTATATAAGAATGCCCGGACCCTAACGTTCATTAACATGCTCGTTGCTTTACTATGCCTTTTGATCGCTATTGCAGCAACTGTTGCGGTGTCCATTCGTCTCACCTCACCGATCAAACATCTGATCCGTCAAATGAATGCGATCCAAACCGGCCGAATGGACACCAGAATTGAGATGAACAGGGAGGATGAGATTGGTCAGCTATCCAGAAGATTTCAGGCGATGATGGATACGATTAACGAATTGATTATGCGTGAATATAAGATCGCTCTGGCTAACAAGACGAATCAGCTCAAGGCCCTGCAGGCGCAAATTAACCCTCACTTCCTTAACAATGCCTTGCAATCCATAGGCACATTAGCCTTGCAGCATCAGGCTCCGAACGTTTACGCCCTGCTTGCTTCCTTGGCCAAAATGATGCATTATTCCATGCAGACCAATGAACCGCTCGTTCCTTTATCCGCTGAACTTACGTACTTGAAGCATTATATGGACCTGCAGAAGCAGCGATTTAGAGATAAGCTGGTGTTTAGCTGTACGATAGGTGAGGGGACTGAGGCCGTAATGGTTCCCAAAATGATCATTCAACCCATTGCAGAAAACTACTTCAAACACGGACAAACATCTCAGAACAAAGGTGGAATTCTAACGGTGACAACGAAGTTAATGAACAATCGACTCTTTATCCAAATTAGCGATAACGGTGCGGGAATGTCGACAGAACGGCTTCATAAGCTTCAGATGGAGTTGGATGGACCGGAAATTGAGAATCGGAAAAACCATATCGGCCTTGCGAATGTGATGGACCGATTAAGGCTATATTATGGGACTGAAGCCTCTATTCAGTTACTGCACGTGAACCCAAGTGGCTTATCTGTTGTTCTTACGATTCCATCTGTGCAAGAGGGAGATCCAGTATGAAGGTATTACTTGTGGATGACGAGCAGCATGTAAGAGAAGCTGTCCGTTTGTTAGCGGACTGGGATGCTTTGGGGATCGATACGATTCTTGAGGCTGAGAATGGGAGTTTGGCCAAGCAATTCATTCAAGAAGAACGACCCGAGATTATTATTACCGACATAATGATGCCGCTTAGCAGCGGACTTGACCTGTTGGAATGGATTCAGATGCAGACTCTGTCATGTAAAACCATTGTAATTAGCGGTCATAATGATTTCGATTTTGTCCGGCACACCGTGAAATATGGAGGCACCGATTACTTATTAAAACCGCTTGATCCGGAGCAGCTCCAACAAGCGCTTCGCAAGGCAGTGGATAGCTGGAGAAGCGAAGAGAAATCGAGATCACAAGAGCAGCAGCGCAATATGGAAATGAATCAGATCAAACCTGTTTATTTGGACAACCTGCTGTCTACTTTGCTGAACGATACAGGTGATTACGGAAGACTTAAGGCCCAGCTGGCTCCTATACTTCCGGGCATGTGCGAGGCAAGCGAATGCAGAGTCAGTGTATTGAGTCTGGACACGATGGAAAAGCTGATTGCAGAGAAATTTGTCAATCGGATGGATTTGTTATTCTTTACGCTGATCAATATTTGCAACGAGTTTCTGATTGGGAAGAAGCAAGGAGTAGCCTTCCGCTATTGGAACAGTCAAACGGAGATCATCCTGCTAATCTGGAGCGACCTTAATAATGTAGAATCGATAATAACCCAAATAAGCCGAGGCATTGCTCGTGCTATCAAAACCCAGTTCGACTTTGGCATTGGACTCACTAAGCCTTTCCCGAACGGACTTAAGGAATCCTTCAAAGAAGCTCAAGCCGCTCTGCGCAAACGCAACCTGCTGCAGCCGGGCAGCCGAATAACCGTATACCGTGAAGATACCTCAGCATCTAGAACCAGTACGCTCCATCTGACGGATTATGAGGAACGTGTCCGAATGGCGATTCGCAGCGGAAAGGATGAGCAGATTGCAACAGCTGTGGATGAGTTAATCGATGCGGTGAAGCAGTTGGACGAAATTACAGTCGATCAGCTTGAATTGTGGGGTCATGAGTACAGCGTGTTGAAAACGAGATGGATGCAGGATCTATTCAGAGAGGAAGAAATGAAACCCGATCTGCGGCTGCCTTCTGAGAACGCTCGCTATATTGTCCCTATGGACAGCCAAGGTAAGCTATCAATAGCGATGTGGCACTCAGAGCTTATGGAAAGCATGGGCAAGCTGACGAATATCCTTCAGAATCGGCGTATTCATGGGGGCGAGGTGATGTATGACATCGCTCGTTATTTGGACAATCACTATGCGAGTGATTTGACGCTTAAAGATTTGTCCGACCAGTTCTTTTTGAGCCGGGAATATATTAGTCGCAAATTCAAGCAACAATTCGGGGAAAATGTCGTCGATTATATTAGCAGGATTCGCGTTGATAAGTCCAAGCTGTTATTACTGAATCCTTTGCTTAAAATTGCTGATGTCGCACAAGCAGTGGGCTACCAGGACGAGAAATATTTCAGCAAAGTGTTCAAAAAACTGGAAGGAGTATCCCCGAATGAATACAGAAAAAGCTTGAAGTAACTAGAATTTATAGAGCTAAATGGATAGTAAGATGAAGAGGTGAACCTACTTGAGTACACAATTGGATACGATGGCAACGACTTCGCTTGCCTCTGCACGCGCGGGCAAATCAGTGAAAACCCGCAAGAAATCATACCTTTTATTTTTTACCAGCTGGCTCCTGCTCATCGCTACAGGAATTCTCGGTGCGGTTTGGTATACGGAACACATTAAGCAGCAAATTACTTCCGATTTGTACAGCCAGACCAACCAGCAGCTGCAGACCTTGCAATCCGAATATCAGCAGCAAGTGGATACGTTGAAAGCCAGCATGACTTCTGAAATGTCCAAGCTTCAGGCGAAGGTAGATTCCTTCAATGAACTGCTTGCTTTCTCCAGAGACAGCGCGAACAGTAAAACCGATAACAGCAATCAGCTTTACACTCAATTGCAAGAAGTGAAGAAGAAGCTTGACGAGTTGAAGAAAAACCTGGACGTGCTGCAATGAGTATAAGTGTTAAGGAAATCAATCGATTTTTTATGTTAGTCTGCGCACCTTTCCTAGGCATTATGTTCTACATACTTCTTTCCGATTGGTCCATAACGACTACAGCTCCGCAACCATCTCCTTTGCAATTATTTTCGATTGGAGGAGAAGCAGCTTCCATCGATAGCAGGCTTGATAAGGCCAAGACGGATGCGGTAGCCATTGGAGGGAACATTGAACAATTCTACAAGTTATACGACCAGAGCAACAAGGAAATGTCCGCCTTGCTTACCATGGCTGCTAGTCAACCAGGCAGACCAGAGCAAATCTTCGATAATCGCATAACTGCGCTAATGGGGAATCCGATTCGGACCATCACTTCGGGTAATATCGATCTTAAGCTGTACCAATTCTCCACCGCCAACTATAAAGGTTACGGATTGAAAACGAATTTGAAAACGGACAGTGCGATGAAAATGGCACTCGGCAAAGACAGGCTCGGAGGCAGTGAAACAACACTTGAAGCTGCCAATCGTTTGGGCGCTATTGCCGCTGTGAACGCAGGCGGGTTCGCGGATGACAGCAGCGGCAAGCGATATCCGCTCAGCAACACGATGCTGAACGGCAAGTTCGTGTACGGCTTCGAACCGACATTCGAGAATTTAAGCTTCGTTGGACTAAGCACGGAGCGGAAGCTGATCGGCGGATTGTTCTCCCGTCAGGATGAATTGGACAAGCTGAAGCCTTCCTTTGGCGCCACTTTCGTTCCTGTATTGCTGAAGAACGGAGTGAAACAGCCTATTCCTGCACAATGGCAGAACTCGCCAAAGCGGGCACCGCGCACTGTAATCGGCAGCTTTGGCAACGATCAGCTGCTGATCCTCGTCGTAGATGGCTACGATGAACGAGGGGGCTCCGGCGCGACGCTCGCTGAGCTGCAGGACCGCTTGGCCGCGCTTCGCATCCGTGATGCGTACAATCTGGATGGCGGAGGTTCCTCTTCCCTTGTCGTAGAAGGCAAAGTGATTAACAACCCGTCCGATGGACGCTTGAGGCCGCTGCCTACGAACTTCTTATTCTTCAAATGATTGGAATGAAGCGATGGCAGCGACGGATGTTCACAACACGAAATGTTCACAATTGAACATTTTCTTTTGCGGGACAGTTGGGTATAATAGGGGTAGTCAAGAAAGCCACGATAAAAGAGGTGCATACGCATGGGAATTTTCACATCTACAACGTTCTGGCTCGTGATGGTCACGTTCGTTATGTTCATTGTGGCCATAATGACATCTTCTTACAACGAAGATAAAACCAAAGGCCTGTAAGCAACATCAACTGAAAGCCTCTGCATTAGGTGAACGCCTGGTGCAGGGGCTTTTTTCTGAGCGATTATATATGATTTTGTGAGTCGGGCCATGTGGTGCGCTACTCACGAGGTTAGATGTATAAAATTTCGACACAGACAGCTGAAAACGACCCCAATTCACCTCTAGATGTCGAAGAAATGTACATCTAACACTCATTTGGCCCGGAATAGGCCTCATTTCGGCCCAATTTTTGCTTTTTTCAGCTTTAGATGTCGAAATCTTATACATCTAACACGGAAAACAGGTTGATTATGCCTGTCTATGTACAATTCTTCGACATCTACTTTAGCGGAATGAAGCAATTTCAACAGGGGCTACCTAGATGGATCTCCGGCAGCTTGCATCCGTCTCCTTGCTCTAGCAAGTGCATATACTCCTTCATCCTACTCTCATCTATCCCTACTTTTTCTCCACAACAACACCACATTCACCAATACTTAGAATTATTACTCGCTCGCATTGAGTAAGGGCATGCATGGGCCGCACTCCACATTCACCTGCTCCAGTTCATCCCCGTCCCAGTCCATCCAACTGCTCCCTCCCTATCCCCAACCATCCCTACTAATTGTCACTTTAAAAGTTAATTTCCTTCGCGCGGTTCAATGTAAAGAGGTGTAAGCCTTTGCTACCAAATCCTTCCCCAACGATCCAATCTTTCTGCTGTAGCCCAACTAGCAACTTGCCCGCAGTATGTCTATGTACGTCTAACCAGAGGATCACCTCTTGGACCCCGAATGGTTGCCCGCGCCTGGAAGCCATTCTTACGACCTCCCTCTCACAGACATTCAGTAGTTGAATACCGCCATTCCCTCTGTCTACACCCGCCCAACGACCCATGAATTGCTGTAATTGCTGCTGACAGCTGCGCGGGCGTTCCAAAATGTCGTCATAAGAGAAGCGCAGGATCTTCCATCCGTCATTAATGAGATCATTCTGTCTCTTCAAATGATCGGAGAACTTGCTCCTGTCCAACTTGACATGGGTTGTGAAACCGTCTATTTCGATCACCAAATAGAGGGTTCCATATATCCAAGCAAAATCCAGGAATCGTCTACCGTCCTTGAAATCATACACCTCATATTCGGGATGCAAATAATCGAAATTCCCCACAGCCGGCCACCATATATACTGGGCAAACAGCTTCTCCGCATGTCCATGACCTGCCTCTAATCTCCTCAGCCGTTCCCCCTCACGCAACGACAAATGTCTCAACAGCCAAGCCGAATAACTGGTTTCAAACAACGACAATTTCATCATCCCCTCCATCATGCTCACGAAAAAAAGCGCCATTCCGAATCCCCGATCATCGACCGGTACATTCAGAACAGCGCGTGCTTCGCGTCCGTAATTTGGTTGTTACACTTTACATTTTAACACAACCACTTTTCACCTTCCATCTTCATTTCCATCTTCATCTTCATCTTCATCTTCATCTTCATCTTCATCTTCACCTTGCATCTTGATCTCCACTTTCTATTACAACTAATCCATTGCTTTCATTCCCAACTTCACAAAACCGCCTTAGCAATCTGCCCAATGATGATATCTTCAATCTCAGGCACGAACGGTCCCCTCAGGCCGAAGAAATAATTACAGGTAGCTTCATAGCCGCCTTCATGAATCATTTGCGCCGTTGGAATGTAACAGAATACGCCGTTCGTGTAGCCTAATACCAGCGTCTTACCAGTACCGAACATCTTCTTGATCATTAAAGCATATTGTGTGGACACTTCACCTTCAATGGACACAATCCGTGTCTCTTCATCTAATTGCCAGATTGAGATGAAGAGAGGCACCCGATCCTGAATCGTTCCGTCTTGTATGGCTTGAATGGTCCTCCGAGCTGAATTTTGATAAAATTCTCCCGCCGTCGGATCGTTCATAATGTTCTCATAAAACTCAACCGGAGTTTGTTCCGTATAAATATACGGATCTAACAACACAGATCGGAAGCCGCTGCTTCCCACAGGAGTGAATGATCCGCTCTCCATCAATTGTGCTACTTCCTTGGCCAGATCAACTCCCGCTTCTTCCATCTCTTCGTAAGTACAGGACTTGAACTTGTCTCCGTCCGCACTTTTCATGGGCTTGATCTCGCCGGCGCAGCCTTGCAAGAATATTGCTATTGCGCCGGGATAGGCTTTCTCTAACCAGTCAGACGTCTTCCCAGCAAAGTCTCCTGAGAACAAGTAGTTGGTAGAGCCCATCGCCGTCGTATGACACCCGTAATTATATAAAATTCCTTTTACGTTCTGATCGGCATCCACCAGCTTCAGCACGAATAAATCCTTATCGATCTTGCCACCGTAATAAGGCTTCCACTGTACACCGCCTTGCCCATCAGGCAATCTTCGGCTAATCCCAAAATCAGAATCCACCCGGCCTATGAGCAGATCCCCTTCAGTCAGGTTAGCATAACAATGCCGGACCATCCGCAGCAACGTTTCTTCTATGTAATCGTAGTATAGTTCATCCTCTGTATAAATGAGCTCTTCCTCGGATAATGGCCACTTTTCTTGTCCCATACTGTAGCCGCCTCGTCGCAACGAAACATCACGACCCGTGAGAAAGACGGAATGATGGGTATGCGAGAAGTTAATCATCACCTCCGCATGCTCTAGACCGAATGCATCCTTCAACGCATTCTTGATCCCCACGATGAAGCTGCGGTCTGAGCCTAACGTGTCAATCGTGACCATCAGCAAGGATTTGTCCGTCTGTATGAGCACGGCCTTCATCATAATGGGATCGTGGACACCCTCTGACTTATGGGTCCGCGCCCCGTAACCATGCATGAATACAGGATGATCGGGTGTAATGATTTCTTGAGCTGTGCAGAATAACATGATGATTCATCTCCTCAGTCTCTTATAGTAGGAAAAAAGAGACAATCCCTACAGTCATGTATGACTGACTAGACGTCTCTTGCGCACAATCATTTCTGTATTAAGACTGCTCTGGATGCTAACGATGCACGCCACCGGGAAATCCTTGGAGATTATGCCCGTATTTGCGTCATTTCCCCTAAGCATCCTTGGCAGATATGCTTTTCTTTATATTCCGTTACTTCATTCATTTCCCCGCAAAAAACACATTTTGGCCGAAAACGCTCAAGCAATATTTGATCACCGGCTACCAAAATTTCTACAGGATCTCCTTCATTCATTCTGTAACGCTTTCTGAGCGACTTAGGCAATACAATTCTGCCCAGTTGATCAACCTTACGGACGACGCCAGCTGGCCTCATCAAAGTTCCCCCTCCGACAAATGTAACGAAAAACGCAGATCATGTTCGTCCTACTATATTCGCTATTTGTTCGGAAAATCCTGCTTATTTCATGCCATGGGGTCGCAATATTTGCAAGCTCAAAGCCCTTTCAGCTTAATCCAAGGAATTGATTTTGCCTTAATCCTTCGAATAACACAATGGCCGCCGAATTGGACAGATTGAGAGACCGCACAGCATCCGTCATAGGCATCCGAATACACGTATCTCGATTGGCTTGCACCAACTCGGGAGGAAGGCCCTTCGTTTCCTTGCCAAACACAAACATATCTCCGTCTTTGTATTCAAATTGTGTATACAGACGAGCTGCCTTAGTAGTGGCATAGAAATATCTGCTAGTGCTGTACTGTGCCTGCAGTTCCTGGAATGAATCGTAATAAGCTACGTTTACAGCATGCCAGTAATCTAGCCCTGCACGTTTTAAAGTCCGGTCATCCGTATCAAATCCTAAAGGTCTCACCAAATGCAGATGAGTCCCAGTCGCCGCGCAAGTTCTAGCGATGTTCCCGGTATTCGCCGGAATTTCCGGCTCCACAAGCACAATATGAAAAGCCAAATCCTTCACCTCATCGAACATTTTAACATCCACTTTACAAAGGATGCAAATTCTCCTTATATACTTGCGCCATAATGAATGTATTGTTAACCGACTATGATCGAAAAGGAGACCTAGATGATGACAAAAAAACGGATACTAGTTGTTGATGATGAGCCCTCAATATCCACTTTGATAGAATACAATTTGAAGCTCGTTGGCTATGATGTGCAATGTGTGTATGACGGAGAGGCCGTCTTTGAAGTGCTTTCTAAATTCCGCCCGGACCTGATCGTATTGGATCTGATGCTCCCTAAGCTGGATGGCATTCAAGTATGCCGTAAGCTGCGCAGCCAGGATAACCGGGTACCGATCATTATGTTAACCGCTATGCAGGATTTGTCTGACAAAATACAAGGCTTGGATAATGGCGCAGACGATTATATGACCAAACCATTCAGCCCGCAGGAGCTTATTTCCCGCATTCAAGCCATTCTTCGCAGATTAAGTACCTTGCCTTCTCTTACGGAAGATAAACTCCAAATCGGTCCAATTGAAATTGTTCCTGATCAACGTGAAGTGAACATGCACGGTAATCCTGTCGAGTTAACGCCAAAGGAATTCGAGCTGCTCGTCTTTCTCTGCAAACATCGAGGAAAAGTACTCAGTCGTCAGCAATTGTTGCACGGGGTATGGGATTATCACTTTCTCGGGGACACCCGAATCGTAGATGTTCATATTAGTCATTTGCGCGATAAAATGGAAAAAAATGCTCGAAATCCTGAATATATCATGACTGTTCGCAACGTTGGATATAAGCTTACGGAGCCTTCAGCGAAGGAAATTATTAGTAGGTAGGAAACGTTTTCAATAGAGGTACCCATATTTTGGGCATTTATCCGATCGGATAGGTATGTTACTCTTTTGTTTATGCACGGCCGAAACTGTCCATCCAATCAGCTTGATTGCGACAGTGCGGGGGATGATTTATTGCGGACTTCTGTTCATTAAGTCCGATGGGGTGAATCGTTACTTCAAGTAACGAAGGGTTGTATCCTCAGCCCAAACCCGACAACTAACCTCGTAGGCCTATTTACAAAAGGAGCGATGTACCTTGAAATCCAAATTTGTCACCCGAACGTTAGCTACTGTAGCGTTAGGAGCCTTCTGTATTGGCGGGACAACCGTCTTTGCGGAAAATGTAATCAAGCTGCTTCCGGAAGAAATCATCTCTATTGCTCCAACCGTTAAAGAAACGGAACAGATTAGCAACTGGGAGCCAATTGCCCCTGCTATACCGATCACGTTCGATTCTCAAGCAGGTTGGGATTTGCAGCGTCCTAATCTGAAATTAGAGCTTTTGGAGCAAGCATTATTCGTAACCGCTGATGTTCAGCCAGCACAATCAGCAGAAACCGCTGCAGTCCCGGCGCCTCAGCCTTCACCTGCTCCCGCAGCCACTCCAAAAGCTGCAATTGTGAACAAAGCTAAAGCTGTAACTAAGCCTGCTGCAGCCTCGAAACAAGCGGCAGCGTCACAAACAGCACCTACAGCGGATACGCAAAACAAGACCGTTCAAGATAGCAACGGGAAACCCGTTTCCTATAAAAAGGTTATTCAAGCCAAGGCATCCGCCTATTCCAGCGCAACGGAAGAGAATGGCTACTATGGCGCTGTAGATTATTTTGGCAATGCGCTTAAGCTTGGAACGATCGCAGTTGATCCATCCGTCATTCCGCTTGGCACAACGGTTCTGGTCAGAGGACATAGTTTTGACGGTCTCCCGCAGACACTTATGGCAAAAGCGACAGATATTGGCGGAGCAATTAAGGGTAATCGAATCGATATCTTCATTCCTGGGTCTAGAGATTATGTCAAAGGTTTTGGCATTCAAAATGTAGAGATCTACGTTTTGAACTGACTCTTGTTCTTTATAACTGCTTAGGTATATTCAATAATTGAGGGACGGTTACGAATTCGTAGCCGTCTGCTTTTAATTTCTGGATAATCATTGATAACGCTCCTACTGTTCCAGACAAATCCTGGTTGTCTCCGCCTGCTGAATGCTGCAGTACAATTGCACCGGATTTGACCGTGCTTAATATATTGTGAGAAACTTGCTCCGCGGATAACCCTTTCCAGTCTAAGGAATCTACATTCCAGTTCACTATCATAAATCGATGGTCGCCTGTCCACTTCAGCTGTTCCTCTGATATTTCTCCATATGGCGGTCGAATCAGCTTAGGGCTGTATCCAATTTGCCCGCTCAAAATCCGGGTCGTTTGATTAATCTGTTGCTGAAACGCCAATAAGGACAACTTGGTAAATAGCGGATGATTATAAGAGTGATTTCCAATGACATGTCCTTCCTTAGCAATACGGCCCACAATTGCCGGATGTGCCTCTGCTCGTTTACCAACGAGGAAGAAGGTTGCTTTCACATTTGCGGCTTTCAATACATTCAGGACTTGAGGCGTATATAGTTCATCAGGACCATCGTCAAAAGTTAGCGCGATTTTACGTCCTTGCGATTGCCCTTGGACTTTGAAAATGTCGGAATATTTACTTCTTAATTCAGCAAGGGTCAGCTTTTTTTGTGACATCTCCTGCTGCCGTTGGACGGGAATAGACGGTTTTTTCTTCACAGATGCAGGCGAGGCAGGGGTCGGCACTGGTGCAGGGGCTGGCGAAGGAACAGCAAGCGGAACAGATGGCTGAGGAGTAACAACACTAGGCAGAGGAGTTGGCTGCATGTTGGAATCCATGGCTGATGAATTCGCAGCTGATTGTTCTCCACTAGAAATATTGACATCGCGATGAATGGCTTCGTGATCCTTCTGCTCTGAAGCGGATTTCGCTCCGCAGCCTGCTAACCCAATCGCTATCGCAATTACGAATATGGCAATAGAAATTGGTTTCGATACATAATCGATATGTTTTTTCATCGTGAGCCCCCCCGTTTCCTCTAGTATGCTCCAGAATACAAAAAACACCCGCACACGAGTAAGGACCAACAAAAAGAATAACCTTCAAAAAGTGGAATCGATTAAGGTTACAGATTGGAGGGAGTCATAATAACGTTTGTCGAGAAATAAAGGATGCAGCATGAAGGAGGTCCCGCCTATACATTACAAAGACTGTTGCCTTACTGCATATGTATAGGCCGGGCAAAAAAGGATGGTGTTACGTTCAGAGGAAATTGTGTTCGCTCTTCCTGAGCTGGACTCTACTTGCGGTCAAAGCTATCCAACAGGAACTGAGCCATTTCGCCGGGCTGTTCCGGGTCTCCGCTATGCCTAAGAATGAATGGAATACCCAACTCCTCGTACTTAAGCTTCAGCATATAACCATGCATGGGATGATGGATAACCTCGCCAACGGGTGCTTCTTGAGGGATACGCGGTAAGTCCAGGACAAAGCCGTACTGCATGAAGGCTGGGGGAGCTTGAGGAGACATATAGGTGATCGCAGACGCTTCCTCCATAAGCTTCAGAACGGCCGGCTTGTACAAATCGTCAATCGACGGGATCCCGTAGAACAAAGGCAGATTCGGTTGGATATGCGGCCCCTCATAAATCCCTTCGTAGAATCTTTGATCCTTGGACACTTGAGTGCCAAAGCCGATGAAAGCTGAGACTTCCGAGGTTATCCGTTCTATTGGGTCTGGACTGTCCGGCTTAGCCGAGTTACCCTTCAGTGCATTCCACAGGGCGATATGACCGCCTGCTGATGAACCAGATGAGGCGACTCGCTGAGGATCGATCCCCCATTCGTCCGACATGCTTCTAACGAATTGGATTGCTCTGGTCCCGTCCTGCATAGGAGCAGGGTATGGGTTCTTCGTAATAAAACGATAATTGCAAGATACTACGGATATTCCCGCTTCCAGACATTCCTGCATAAGCTGCCTCTGAAGATTTTCCGTCTTATCGCCCCCCACATATCCTCCTCCATGGAAATACACAAGCACGGGCGTACGCTCCCCGTCTCGCTGAACGATATAGGCGTCTAGAACATTTCTATCGTGCGGGCCGTAAGCGACATCCTTATATTCTTTTATTCGCATCCAATGTTTACCGCCTTTCATTATCAGATTGCATAATATCAGCGATAATTATAGCACAACTTCGCATTCGAATTGGCAAAATATTCAGTAGAGGAATTCCACCCGGCTTGACGAATAGTTTATTTTGGAGGTGGTTGTATTGGACATGAAATGGGATGATAAATTGGATAGCTCAGCAATACCGAACAAAAAATATACGTTTGCGGATGCGTGGTTAGAGTGGTTGAGTGGAAGTAAGTTCCCCCTTGCGTTCTTCGGAGACAGTACGGTAGACGGTTCCAATACATCGGATTGGGAACGCAATACTTTGGGCAGCGATAATTGTTCACCGAACGCATTTTCCAAGAAATTGGAGGGTTTGCTTCGGGATGCTTCGAACAACCAGACTCTGCGTATTTACAACGCTGGTTTCAGCGGGCAAATTGCAAGCTGGGCGGTAACCGTCTTGGAGCAGGAATTCGGTGAATCATCCGCTTATAAGGATGTAAGAATGATTGGCATCGGTTTCGGAATTAACGACCGTCTTGTTTATCCGAACGCGAAAGCTTATAGAGAAGGCTTCAAGGCCAATATCAAGCAGATTATTACTTGGTGTTACTCTAAGGGCATTCAACCGTTCTTGATTACGACACAAGCGACTGTAGAGCCTGGCGTACATACGACTTATGCTGAAACGTACCCTCTGCGTACTAGTGGAACCATTAACTCAGTAGCGAATGAAGTGAAGCGCGAGCTTGCCATTGAATATAACTTGCATCTGATCGACCTCAACAAGTTTACGGAGATGTTCTTGCTTTATTCTTCGTTTAGCGCAAATAGAATTATTTCGGACAGGCTGCACTTTGGAGATGTCGGCCATCAATATGAGGCTGAAGTTATTTTTTCGCATATCTCGCCTCTGACAGTCGTTGCGGATAGCTACACGAAGATTGATTTTTCCAGTCAAAAGCTCGCGGCTAGTATCCCTGAAGATTGGCTGACAATGCCTGCTGCTCTTACGGACAGCTTCAAGGTTTATGTTGACTATACAAAGTTGGATCGTGCGGACATGAGAATAATGTCGGTCTGGGTGTTTGTTACCTCCAAGAAGGAGCTCACTCTAAAAGCATACAAAGGAAATTCACCAGACACTTACATCAAAGTGAATGGAGTTCCTGTGGCGCTAACCGGAGCCGAGACCCTAGTTGACCAGCTCGAATTAGGACTTTATAAGCTGGAAGCTTTCACCGGGGAGTCGACGAATGTAGATTTTAAGGGCTTTATTCTCGAGTAGTAAGTAAGTTTCATGGCGCTTTAGAGCAATGCCAAGCAGCGTTTCCCTAGCTCTAGAGCGGTTTTTCCACTTTAGAGCCATGCCAATGCAGCGTTCCCCTAGCTCTAGAGCGGATTTTCCGCTTTAAATCAAAATAACCGCACACTTCCAAAGAAGTGTACGGTTTTTTCTATCCCTATCATCAGCCATTCTTCTTTTGAAAATCTTTCATGAACTCCGCAAGCGCCTTGCAGCTCTCGTAGGGCACAGCATTGTAAGTAGAGGCACGCATGTGGCCTACATCGCGGTGGCCTTTAAGGCCAACGAAGCCGTTATTCTCCGATTCCTTGAAGAATCGGGCTTCCAACTCCTCGTTTTGCAGCGCGAACGTGATGTTCATCAAGGACCGGCTGGATGGATCGACCAGCCCTCTGTAGAAACCTCCGCTCTGATCAATCGCGTCATAGATCAGCTTCGTTTTGATCTGATTCAGCTGTTCCATCTTCGCGAGGCCGCCGATCTGTTTAATCCATTGGAGCACAAGGTTAACCATATATACGGAATATACAGGCGGAGTGTTGTACAGTGACTTTCCCTTCACATGAGTATCATAACGCAGCATGGTAGGCAAGTGCTTAGGAGTATTCTGCAGTAAATCCTCACGAATGATGACGATCGTAACGCCTGACGGTCCAAGATTCTTCTGTGCTCCCGCATAGATCAGACCGAACTGCGACACGTCTACAGGTCGGCACATGATGTCGCTCGACAAGTCGCCGATTAGCGGGACGGAACCCGTGTCCGGGTACTGCATGAATTGCGAGCCGGCGACCGTCTCGTTCGAGGTGATGTGCACATAGGCTGTATCAGCCTGGATAGTCAATTCCTCTTGGCCCGGTATACGGGTAAAGCCGTTCTCTTGTCCGCTCGCTGCCGCATAGGCTGTCCCGATCAGCTTTGCTTCTTTGTAGGCTTTATCCGACCAGGTTCCCGTCAAGACGTAACCGGCACTAGTACCTGCTTGCAATAAATTCATAGGGATCATGGCGAATTGCGTGCTTGCCCCGCCTTGAAGGAATAGGACTTCATAGCCGGATGGAATTCCAAGAAGCTCCTTCATAAGGGCCTGTGCTTCGTCGTTTACTTGCTCGTATTGCTTGCTGCGGTGTGAGATTTCCATAATCGACATGCCGATTCCTTGGAAATCTACGAACTGCTCCTGCGCCTGCTGAAGCACCTCGAGAGGCAATGCGGCCGGACCTGGGTTAAAGTTATAAGCACGTGTTTGCTGCGACATTTCGATTGTCCCCTTCTTTCCCTGTTTGGTAATATCGCTAATAATAGCAGTATTCCCTGGCATGTTCAATACGAATAGCTAGCTTTGTCTGAAAAATGTCTAAAAATCAGGGTATGCTACTGAAGAAGTCAATCCAGTTAGTATTCCCTATGAGGTGGGTGACCCCGATGAAACAGAATCAAACGATGACGAGCTCGAATACACTGCGCCTTTTTATCGCCATACCGCTCCCAAGTGAAATCAAGACCGCACTGAAAGTCGCAATGGAGCAATTAAAGCAGGATTGGCCGTTCCAGAAATGGGTTCATCCGGAAGACTATCACCTTACGCTGAAATTCATTGGTGACGTTTCCTCTGCCTCGGTTAGTAGCCTGGAGACGAAGCTTGGCCAAATAGCTGCGCGTTCAATGCCCTTTGGACTTAGCATCAAGGGCATTGGCACATTCGGCTCACCGCAAACTCCGAGCGTGCTGTGGGCAGGGATCAGCGGCAACATGCAGGTGCTGCAGCAACTGCAGACTGATGTGGAGCAGCAAGCCGCTGAGCTTGGTTACGCTCCAGAAGCGCGCGCCTATGCTCCGCATGTGACACTGGCTCGCCGCTACGCAGGCAACAGCAAAGATAAAAGCGCACAGCTGCTGCAGACAGCTTCACAAGCGATAATGCCTAGTGGTTTCTCTGCAGAATGGGTCGTAGACAGAGTGACATTGTATAGGACCCACCTAGGGCAATCACCGATGTATGAAACGCTTGGTGACTACTTTTTTTACGCTGGGGGTTGATCAAAGAGCGGAAGTGTAACCGTAACGGTCGTGCCTTCATTTAGAACACTCGCGAATTGTAATGTACCTCCATGCAAACTCAAGATCTCGCGACAGATCGACAGGCCGAGGCCCGTTCCCTCAGCCTGTGGATTCACCTGGAAGAACTTCGTTTCAATACGGGATAAATGCTCCGCTTCGATGCCTATTCCCCAATCCATGATGTGAATTACCGCTTCATGGCCTTGTTTTTCTAACCTGATCTCGATGGTACTGACCATATGTGAGAACTTGATTGCATTCTCCAATAGATTAAGGAACACTTGTCTCAGCCGATTCGAATCGCCGGATACCGCAACATGCCGATCAAGCGCTTCATCGTTCATACGGAGCAGAATGAATATCTGCTTCTTTTTTGCCTTGGATCGCAATTGCAGGATAACATCCTCAAGCAAGCTTGCAATCGGAACTTTCCTTATATCCAGATTAATTCGCTTCTGATCCAGATGGGAGAAATCAAGCAGCTCCTCTACAAGCCCGATTAAGCGATCCGTTTCCTTGGATATGATTTGCAGCCCTTGACGCGTCTCCTTCTCATCTTGCATATCGCCGGTTTGAAGGGTCTCGCTCCAGCCCTTTATACTGCTGAGCGGTGTTCGAATCTCGTGGGAGATCGAGGATATGAAATCATTCTTCAGTCCCTCGCTTCGCACAATTTCGGATGCCATGAAGTTCAAGGTTTTGGCCAATTCCCCAATCTCATTGCGATCAGACTCGTGCACCCTAACCTCGAACCGTCCTTGGGCCATCTCTGCAGATGCTGCCGTTATTCTCTTAATCGGCTTCACTATAGAATTAGCTAAAGTCATACTGACAAGTAGAACAACCAGTAAAACACCGAGACCTATTGCAATGGATAGGAGTAAAAGGCGCAACAGAATACGATCCACTTCATCTAATGAAGTAATGTAGCGTAGAACAGCCAGAGTCTGGCCATTGTACAGGATCGGTGTAGAGACAGCCATTACTTTCTCATCGGTTACCGCAGATCTTCCCGTCCATACGCCGACTTGTCCTTTTACGGCTTTTCTCACATCTTCGGTATGTCGCTTATTCTCCGAAGCGAACCCGCTAGACGTGATCAATATACTTCCATCCAGATCAATGATCTCCAGCTCGGCTGACTCATATGCCAGATTGTGCACCAGCTCATTCAAATTTTGCTTGAAGGTGGTAAAATACAAATTATTCGAGTACTTGCTGTTGAATGAGAGCGACACAGACGCATGATTGGCCAATACCGTCTCGATACTTTTGTAATAATACTGGCGCACGGCTAGCGCTAGCACCGTTTCTACAAGAAGCAAAGTCAGCAGCACTACGAGAATGAATCGGGCTACCACTTGGCGCTTCAGACCGCCGCTTCTCATACCCTCTGCTCCTTCCACATATACCCGAACCCCCATATCGCTTCCACGTACTGAGGCTGAGAAGGATCATCCTCAATTTTTTGACGCACCCGCCTTATATTTACATCCACTATCTTCGGATCGCCTACGTAATTCACACCCCAGATTTCATCCAGGAGCTGGTCCCTGCTCACGGGCACATTGCGCCTCTCCATTAGAAGACGAATCAATGAAAATTCGGTAGGCGTGAGCTCGATACGCTGATCACGCTTCAGCAATTGATTTGTTTTGCGATGCAGCTCGAACACGCAAGACACAATGGAATCACCCTGCTGTGATTCGCCTTTTACAAGCCGGACACGCCTCATTAACGACTGCACCCTCGCCATTAGCTCAACAGGGCTGAATGGTTTGCCCATGTGATCGTCAGCACCTAGAGAAAGTCCCATTACTTTATCCTGCTCCTGAACTCGGGCGGTTAAGAAAATAATGCCGATTTTCTCATTGAACTCTCGTACTAGCCGACACACCTCGAACCCGTTAATCCCTGGGACCATAACGTCTAATAGAGCAATATCTATCGTTAGATCCGTCTTCAATAGACGGAGTGCCTCATCCCCATGATCGGCTTCAATGACTTGATAGCCGTTCCGTTTCAGATTCACAACCACAAAGCTGCGAATCGAATCTTCATCCTCCAGGATCAATACTTTCCCATGGCTATCTTGGGTCAGGACTGGTTTAGAATCATTCATGACGGGTTGTCCCCCCCCTGATCAATCGTTTCGGTAACTAAATGAAAGAAGGATTTATCAGAATCGACAGCGCCCTTGTTAATCGTGAATACCGTCGTTGCTGTTCTCGTCAGCTCCACCAACGTGTCAACCTGATCTCCCTTCCACTGCTCAACTGGAACAAATCGAATCTCAGCCAAGAGCGCCTTCTCAGCTGTGGTCATAAAGCGCACCGATGTATCCGTCTTCTCGAGCGTATACTTTCCAGACCAACTCTTCGGGATGTCGATATAGAAACCGCGAGTGTTATCCATATACCGTTCCAGGACATAGGAGAGACCAGCTTCGCCATCCCAATTGAAATATTGGATTATCCATGGAATTTCCACCATCGCTGCTTTTTCCCAGCCTGGAGGCGTGATCATGAGAGGAATCTCGATAATTTGGTCCCGGTTCACATCTGTACTTAAAGCCGAATAAGCACGAAAGGTAGGATTATCTTTATCCGAGAAGACTGCTCTTAGTTGACCATTGTCCCATATGAGGATCTGGCTCAGTGAAGAGTGAGCACCCACACCGGCGTCAAGAATGACACCGCGCTTATTTGCCGAGACTTGTCCTGACATTACATTGTAATATCCATTCACGTAAGGGTCGAGAGGGGTCTTCCCTTTTTCCAAGAATGAACCCTCATATTGATACAAGGTTGCGGACGCAGTATCTTTATCTTTACCCCGCACTCGATTAATCACAGTTATATCCACCTTGCTGTCTTCGTTCATATCGTCTATAATGAGCTCTTGGTAAGGAGACTCGAATTGCTTCTGCAATTGTCCCTCCCTGCTCAAGGAATATAAGGTAAGTCCTTTCTGATCTCTATTGCTTACGGATGAATAGCCGACTATAATTACTGGGCTTCCATTATGCATAAGGTCGACGAATGTAAGGGTGTCGAGTTCATTGCCTTCTCCCTGGATCGTCTGCAGCAGCTTCCAGCCCTCCTGCTGTCTCGACCATAATTGTCCAATAATCTGATCTTTATCGCCTTTATCCTTATAAAAGATTACCGCTTCTTCCGTCCCGTCACCGTTAAGGTCTAGAATAGGCACCGTATTCCTCTGATTCAACTTGCGCGGTTTAATAATCGCGGCGCCTGGAGGCAAGGAAACCTGTAACTGCTCCATTAACTTCTCCTCTTCAGCCATAAGCTTTGGTAACCGCATATAAGTTTGCGGGGGCTGCGTCAGACTGCAGCCCGTACCGATCAACATACAGACAAGCCCTATTAAGAATGCTTTCCGCTTCAGTCTCATAATGAGCCCCTCCGACTTCTACTCCGTTTAACCCGGTTTCCGTGCCATAATTATATACATAATAATAACTGGTTTTCGTAATCAAAAAGTAACAATCCAGTAACAAACAGTCGAAATGAAGCTATAAACGTATGGGAATCCAGAAACATTTTGGAAGAATGTGTCGTTTAATACGAGAATCTATTATAATGACTAGAGAATCTACTTAGAATGGGTGAAACTTTTCCTGATGAAAGCTGTCAAATACATTATCTTGTTTATGTTAGCCATACAACTATTCCTGCCTTCAACCCTTTCCATGGCGGACGTATACCATAATCGAATGGATTATGAACTTGTCAAAAGCAATCTTCACGACATAGATGCCATACTCGAGCAGATGCGTAAAGAAATCAAACAAAAAAAATTGAAGGACTATGTTGTTGTGTTAGGCGATTCTGTTCTATATGGAAGTCCTGGAGACTCGAATCAAGTGTTTAATGCCTTCCTGCAGAACGAACCTGATGCTCCTGTGATCTTCAATTTGTCCATGCCCGCCATGCAGCTAGGGGATTATTATGTCATGCTGCTGAAACTTAAAGAATTCGGCATTTCTACAGACAGGCTATTATTCAATATTCGCTATGCATCCTTCATCGAACGCGATCCTTATCCTGCAGCTGTATTCTGGCTGAAGGATGAGCTGCATCGACTCGACCCGGTCACTTATGCCCAGAGATTGGATCATCTAAAGTTAACGGGATATAATCCGCCCGACGGCTTCTATGAGCGATATCGTTATTTCTTACATGAAATTGTAATTCCTAAAGTGTCCCTGTTCCGTTATCAGGATGCGATCAAGATGAAATTCCGGCACAAATGGCTTGCGCTGAATGATGAACCGATTCCAAGCGATGCATTAGGTGATCCTCGACCTTGGTATGAGAAGGATTTCACCGATTTTATGAAAGATCCGGAGCTGATAAGAAGCTTCTCGGACAAACCTTTTGACTTGACGGCTAACAATCCGGATATTTATTTCCTCAATAAGATTATTGCCGAACAAAAAGGTAAGCAGACTATCGTTGTCCTCACGGGGACGAATCATGAAATGATGAAGGATTATGTGCATAAACCGCAATATGTCGCAAATATGACGACTCTTGATCGATATATGGCACAGCTGCCCGTCAAATATGCTAATTTAGAAGGACGCATTCCAAACGCTTTGTTTACCGATCATACTCATCTCACTCCTGAAGGTTATGAGAAGCTAGCTGACATAATATGGGATGAACTGGAATAGGAGATTTGATCCATGCTGTTTCATACGCCAGAATTCGCTGGACTGTTAATTGTATCTCTTCTGCTCTACTATTTGATGCCGAAGACACGTATTTACATGCTTACCATAGCCAATATGCTCTTCTATGGTGTTGCAGGAATAGGGAATTTGTTTATTTTCCTTGCCATTACCGTCATTAGTTACGTGTGTTCCAAATTCATGCGGGGCCGCTACAGCAAGGTTGCCTTATGGATTGGGATAGGGGTTACCGTAGCCAACCTGATCTTCTTCAAGTACATTGTTTTCCTAATGCGCAGTGTAGGCGACCTTTTGAATATCGTATTAGTTGCCGAGGATTCCTTCTGGGTGTCCATAATCCTGCCGATCGGGATTTCGTTCTATACGTTCCAAGTCATTGCCTACCTGGTCGATGTATATCAGCGCAAAGCAGAACCGGCCAAGACGCTCTTGAACTTCTGGGTGTTTATCTCCTTCTTCGCCCACCTTGTGGCTGGACCGATTATGAGATCCCATGAATTCATGCCGCAAATCGAGAAGATTCAAGCGATCCGGTTTAATATAAGGACATTTAAGCTGGGTATCGCCTGGCTCACTGTCGGACTTATCAAGAAAATATGGCTCGCGGATTATTTGGCCCCATATGTGAATGATTACTTCGCGCTCGGCAGTAACATTACCGGAGCCGAAGCTTGGATGGCCTCCTATATGTTCGCCTTCCAGATCTTCTTCGACTTCGCCGCCTATAGCGAAATGGCGGTGGGGATCGGATATTTGTTCGGGATGGAGTTGGCCATTAACTTCAAGACCCCCTACTTAAGTACAAGCGCCACTGAATTTTGGCGTCGCTGGCATATTACTTTGTCTACATGGATCCGACATTACATTTACATTCCTCTTGGAGGCTCTCGCAAAGGACCGGTTCGTCAATACACGAATCTATTCCTGGCAATGGCGATCTCAGGGATCTGGCACGGTGCTGCATGGACGTATGTGTTATGGGGGATGTATCATGGTTTACTGCTGATCGTTCATAAGCTCTATACAATGCTGAAGGACAAGCTTGGCTTGAGCTGGATCGATAACAGCAAGATATATCACGTTATCACCATTATTATCTTCTTCCATTTGACTTGTGTAGGCTGGATTTTGTTCCGGGTGGAGGGCTTGAGGAACGCGATGGCAATGATCCGCAAAATGTTCTCACCCGAAGTGTTCCAGTTTAACGGGCTGCTGTTCCCCTACGTATACATCGTGATTGGCTTGTTCGCCCTTCACATCGGGGAATATTACTTGTTCAAGCATGCTTCCAGATTAGCGAGAGTATGGGATCAACGATTCCCTGCTCCGATACGCGCGGCTTTGTACACTGCGATTGCTGCTTTCCTCATCATCTATCTGAAGGGTGATCAGAATACATTCATCTATTTTCAATTCTAGGATACCTGGGCTCAATTGATGAGCTCAGGTTTTTTTTACATTTTGCTAACCTTTCTTCACACTTTCTTCATAAACATGCTGTACACTATGGGTAAAGTGCTCATTATTACTCTGACTCTTTGGAGGGATACCTATGAAAATCAAGTTGAAAGCCTGGAAAAAAACGATTATTCCTGCAGTTCTGGCCGTCGCACTGGCCATTCCGCTAGCTGCCTATGCGGCAGATGATTCCAATCCATCTCCGGATCCTTCTGCAGCGCCAACACAACAGGAGCAGATTAAGAAAGTCGATACCGCTAACATCCATCAACAACAATACATGCAGCTACTGCTTGAGAAATATGCGCCTAACCAATTGAATGATTGGAAGCTTGCTGTTGCCTAAAGAGAACGATTGCTTGCAGAAGCGAAGGCAAAAGTTAATCAGAAGGTCAAGGATAGTGTTAAGGATAAGGTCGATAAGAAGATCAAGGAGAAAGCAAATGATATAGGAAATGATCAACTAAAAAGTAAGCTTGAAAGCGGAGAAGTGACCAAGGAGCAAGTGAAGAAACATATGGAAGAGCGGGTACAAAGCAAGAAGGATCAGATAGAGAACAAAATGACTGCTGATCGGGTGAAAGCTAAGAAGAAGATGGAGGCAATGAAGAAAGCTTCCAAGCATCCTGGCTTCACAGGTAAGAAAGATCTGGCCATAGCCCTCCAATCGGGCGATACCGAGGCCATTCGAGCCGCTCTGACCAAACAACTGGAAGCCATTCAAAAAGCGAACACATTGCTGTCAGACAGGCTGGCCAAAGCGGAGTAAAGAAGTGAAATATTGAAAAAAAGCCCTCCTCCACGCCAAATGGTATGTTTGATCGGGTATAGACATATGCTAGGAAGTGTTAAGAATCAGTCATCTTTCAGCAGCAATGTTCAATATTCAGTCAACATTCCGTTCAAGTTTGGACATATTTATTCCGGGAATCAGCCATATAACGAGTTATACTAAGGATGTAGATCTCGTCTGCTGACTTCTCGATCAATATGTGAAATGGAGGAATACGAAATGGAACAAGTAATCATTCCAGAAGATCATTCTGTGGAGAATGTACCAATACCGGATGCCTTCGACCCTTTCTATAGCAATTTTAGAATGACGGACAGTCTCCCGCATTGGCTCCAATTGCAGCAGCAGATTCGCGAGCATTTGAATCGTCTTATGGCTGGACTAGATTCCGCAAGTCTCGTGTTGACTGAATCGGAAATCAATGTGATTAATGAGAAAATTGCTGTTTATAACGAGAATGTCCCTAACATACATTTACGAAAAGCTTTGGTCAAACCGGATCACGTGGAAGAAGCGTTTGAAAGCTGGCAATAGTGCATGGACCGGTTACACTTATTGAAAAATGAACGGCCTCCCTTCGATGGGAGGTCGTTTTGAGTTTCCGATGATTGAATAGTTGGCTGGAATTAGTCATTCAATAAATCCTAAATCGATCCCAGTTTATATTCTAGTGTATCCCACAGCTCGGCGGTCCATATCATCTCTTGAACGAATCGCCTAGGTGCTGCTTCATTCGTATTCATCATAGCGGCATTCAACCACCAGAATGCTTCCACACACCAGATATGCTTGACAGCTTGCAGCAAGGAGCCTTGCACAAGCTCTCGCCCGCTGCGGTACCCTTCGGCTAGTGCGTGGATTGCTTCTTCACGAAGCTTGCCCTCGTGCAGTGCGCATGATAAGATCGCTCTTCCCAGATCCATCAAAGGAAATGCATACCGAACACGGTCAAAATCTAAGATAGCTGTTAGAGCTTTGTCATCAAATAGCAGATTATCCGACCAAAGATCCAAGTGGGTCCAGCCTGGAGTTGCCGCCGAGAACATGGAATAATCGATCGATTCTATAATTGCTCGCTGCAGCTGCAGGGCATAACGAAGACGGTCTGTTCCTGGCTGTGTTGCTGCATTATGCCATCTTTTCTCCCAAGTGGATTCCATTTCTTCGCGGGAGATCCTCCAAAGAGGCTGCAGGTTATGTTGTGTTTGATCCATGTCATTCCATACCTTATGCATACGAGCCGCCGCAGCTCCAAGACTATACATTTGCTCGGCGTTCATTGTTCCAGCTCCCAGCACTTCACCCTCGAGGTAACGCATTATGACGAATCTTTGGCCTGCTGGCGTTGCATGCATATATCGGCCTTCATGGGCTAATAGAGCAGGGCATGTACCGCCACGCTCATGAAGAAGCCCGTGCAGTTTTAATGCGTGGCTGATCTCATCCCAGATGAGCGGCTCGTGCTTCCGGTATCGCTCTGTATTATAGCTTTTGACGAACCAAGTGCCTTTGCTCGTCTCCAGCTTCCACTTTTCATTCAAATGACCGCGCGGAATCGGTGTGGCTGCATGGATTCGCATACCGAACTGAGCATGAAGCGATTGTGAGATTTGCTCAAGCAGATCGGTTTCTCTGGTAAGAGGTGGGTTCAACTGGCGACACTCCTCATATATGGGTATCTGTTTAGCTTTCTGATCCATTCATTCTAATTCAACTTCTTATGGAGACACCAATACGTTTTCCAAGTGCGATAACCCAATTTCGCATAAAAATCCACATAAGGCGTCGTATCGATCACTATTCGCTCAATCCCCCTCTGCCTCAGGAAAGCAACGCCAGCTTGTACAATAGACAGGCCATACCGGTTCCCCCGAAACTGTTCATCAATGCCAAGGGGACCAATGCCTCCTAATTCCTCCTCGAACAAGGGAGCCCAATAGATGTTCTGGGCAAGCAGCGGTGAATGCGAATCGTTAATCCGGCAAAAGCCGATCAACTCTCCCCCGTCTTTCTCTAGCAAGACAAATTCTCTACCCGTCCCTCCACGCTCCCAGTATTGCTTCGTCTGGTATTCCCATCGGCCTGGAAAGCACCGTTCCATGAAGGCAATCAGCGCCGCCTTATCTGTCGTATGGGCCAGCCGGAACGTCACGCCATCCGCCTGCGGTAGTTCTACTGCATCCTGCAACTCATACTCGTTGATCAGATCGTAAGTCAAATTCAAGTTTTCATAGCCGCGTTTCTCGAACCAACTTTTGGACGCCTGCCGATCTGCAGGAACGCCCGGGAACATTCTCCAATGAAAGTCGTTGCCTAAAGTAATCCGTGTCGCACCAATACCGCGCAGCGCTTCTTCCGCTTTGTCAAGCAACACCCCTCCGATTCCACGTCCACGCCAGTCAGGATCAACGACAAGAGCATGAACCCAACCTGTGTCCGCACCTAATTGCAGATCTGGTTCCTGATCTTGATACACCTTAGCTACGATAAACGCTAGCAGACGGTCTGTCCCCTCTTCTAAGACCATCCAGGATCCTTCGCGCAGTACATTTTGATCCATAAACATATTTTGCCGCAACAATCGTTCTCTCATTGGCAAAGAGCCCGCCCACTCTTTATTCCATAGAGCGGTCATATCGGCGATCCGTTCCTCCGCAAGCTGAACTACTCTCATTGTAACCTCCTGCAATGTTGTTTCTTCTTACTATATCTCATTCGTATGACAGTGACCCGAAGCCCCGGCTAATTGCGATTCCATTACTGAGTCAACCAAATATTCGTTATTCCTTCATGCAGATGGTCCAACTGGATCTCCTTGTATTTGCAGCCGAAACGATAGACGTTAGCTACGCGGCTAAGCTCCGCTCCATTGTCAACCGCTATCCCCCATGGTTGATCAGCGGTTCCAAAGGTATCCTCATTGTAAGCCAGCAGTATCGTTACGCCGTCAATGTCACCCTCTGATAGAATACGTCCTTGTGCAGAACCCACTGCATCGCCTGCTGTCCACTCCACTTTCACCTGACGTTTGGCATGGAACCAATTAAGGATTTGCTCCCCCGTCCACCATTGCATGCCGAGACTACGCCCATACTCGACCAGCTTAACCATTATATCTCCCACAACACCGTTCTCATGAGCAACCATATAAGGATGGAACAAGAAATGTGCCACTCCGTATACATCTCGTGCTCGATCCGTTAAGGCAAACGCCTCTTCCGCTGTGCACCGCATTGGAAATGGAGGGTCCCAAGACAATGTAGGAAGGCTTACTACCTGTGTGGCATACCTCCCCGTCGCTGGATTGAAAGAAAGGAAGGGGTGACTTGTACCAGCGAGAAAGCCCTTATTCCCCTGCTTCGTACCGCCTTTTGTCTGCTCCATCAGTATCCCCTGACGCTCACACCATTCTAAAAGCTGAAAATCCCCTTCCCAGCGCAAATAGTGATTCTTATTGGAGACAATCCGTTGATCCGGGAACTGCTGTTGCAACATATTGAATTGATAACGGAAATGAGTCTCCTTCCACTGGCTCTCCGGAATTTCCGTTCCCAGAGCATTATAATGGAGAGCAACCTCATGTCCCTCTGCCACAATCCGTTGATTCACTTCATCATCGTAGCCTGGCATAATGATACACCAGGTAGAATTCACTCCTGCTTCCGCCAGTCGATCCAATGTATTAAGAGCTTCAGCTTTAATGTTGCGATCCGTGTCATGCGAGATATGCCCAATCGCCGATAATCCTTCCGGCCAGAACCAAACCTGTCCGAAGGAGTGCCCTGTCTCAGTGTACAGCTCATGGATAAGCCGCATAAACAGAATTCGCCACTCATCCACAATCGGGTGAAGAAAGAACGGTGCTCCATCCGGCCCTACAGTTGCGCGATCGCGGTTCCAGTCGAGGACGCATGAGTCATCCGCCTTCAGAATATTATCGTCAATGGCACCCGTCCCGTCAGGAGCGGGAGTTCCATCTTTGACTACACTTAGTCCTTGCTGGATCATCGAGAATGTCTGCATTACATTCACGGCAAACAGGACAGCCTTACCATTTCCTACCGGTCTAGTTGCAATTGCAGGATGCACTTCCCGGACGGTGCCATTCCGTCGGATAAGCTTGCCTCGTTGCTGCAAAGGAGCAGTTGAATCTGCAGAGGACACATCCTTCACACAGACGGAGCCGAAGAAATGGAAGGAACTAAGCAGATCCTCTGCAAGGGGGGCACCCCCCCATTCCACAAAACCTTCCGTAATATTGGCATCATTATGAACCGGTGATACTTGGAAAAGAGAGTCCAAGCCGTGAAGGCCACCAATTGTCAGCAGGGTGTTGCCTTCTCTGCAATAAGCTTCACAAGCCATCTCCCACTCAGGACTTGGGCCTTCGCCCACAATTACGGTCACCCCTGCAGGCGGCTGCTTCATCCAGCTCTCAGGCGACCATTTCTTATAGGATAATCCCAGATAAGTAAGAAGCTCGAAAACATTCTCGGTATAACAAGCTCGTCCTTCCGAACGAATAGTCCTGCACTCTTCTTCATTCCACACGATATGAATCATTATTGGCTGAACTCCTTCTTCTACCTTGAGAAAGTAGTAATGATGATAATAAAAGTTAAGTTCATTCTACCTCTTTTTTTCTTCCTGTTACATACCTGTTTTTATTTTTAAATGAAAAAAAACGTCCGGATCATTGATTGGACGGTCCTTGGCGTTGGATATCAGTTGGGTGCGTGGAAGGGCAGAAAGGTGGGCTACAACCGCTGTTGTACTTGAATTCGGGAAACACGCAAAACGGGGGTCATTAGTTGAACCTCTGGTCCCCCAAAAAACATAAAAAAAGACCCCCGGCAGGCCGGAGGTCAGAAATTTGTAGGGTATAGGGTATTGAATAATACAAATACATGTAAGGATAAGGACTAATTAGCAATCGAAGTACAAACCGTATTCATGCGGGTGAATGCGGATCGCAACGGATTTCGCTTCGCTGCGTTTGTATTCGATATAGTTAGCGATGAAGCCTGCAGAGAATACTCCACCTTGAGTAAGGAACTCGCTATCCACTTCCAAAGCATCAAGCGCTTCTTCCAATGTTCCAGGAACACTGCGGATTTCGTTCTTCTCAGCATCAGACAGTTCATAGATGTTCTTATCAAAAGGACCATAGCCAAGTGCACGAGGATCCATTTTCTTCTGAATTCCGTCAAGACCTGCAAGCAGCATAGCTGCAAAAGCAAGGTATGGGTTAGCGGTGGAGTCCGGTGTACGGAACTCGATACGACAGCCTTTAGGTGTAACAGCTGCAATCGGAATACGCACTGCTGCGGAACGGTTTCCTTTGGAGAATACTAGGTTAACCGGTGCTTCGTAACCTGGAACCAGACGTTTGAATGAGTTCGTACTTGGGTTAGTCAAGGCAATCAACGCTGGAGCATGGTACAAGATACCGCCGATGTAGTGAAGAGCCATGTCGCTCAGGTTAGCATAAGCACCTTTCTCATAGAACAGCGGGGAATCGCCGTTGAAGATCGATGAGTGAACGTGCATACCGGAACCGTTATCGCCGAACAATGGTTTTGGCATGAATGTGGCTACTTTTCCGTATTGGTGAGCTGTGTTGTGAACGATATATTTATATTTCATCAGGTTGTCTGCAGTCTTAGTCAGCGTGTCAAAGCGGAAGTTGATTTCGGCTTGACCTGCTGTTGCTACTTCATGGTGATGGCGCTCAATGCGAAGTCCTGTCTCTGCAAGCAGACGGCACATTTCACTGCGGATGTCTTGTTGGCTGTCCATTGGGGCTACTGGAACATATCCACCTTTGACTGGAACTTTGAAGCCCAGATTGCCGCCCTCTTCCTTGCGACCGGAGTTCCATGCTGCTTCATTGGAATCCACTTCAAAGTAGGACTTGTTCATGCCTGATTCGAAACGAACGTCATCGAAGATGAAGAATTCGGATTCAGGTGCGAAGAATGCTGTAGTTCCGATGCCCGTAGTTTGCAGATACTCTTCTGCCTTCTGAGCGATGGAGCGAGGGTCACGATCATAGCGCTCACCGTCAGGAGTATGAATGTTACACATAATGACCAAAGTCGGGTGAGCCGTAAAAGGATCTACATATGCCGTTTCGGTGTCAGGCATCATAACCATATCGGATTCTTCGATACCACGGAATCCTGGAATAGAGGAACCGTCAAATGCTACGCCGTTCTCGAATGTCTCTTCTTCTACCTCGGTTGCAGGCAAGCTGATATGATTGGCTTTACCGGACAAACCGATAAACCGGAAATCAACCCACTCGATATTTTTCTCCTTGATTAGGGACATCACGTTTTGGACTGACATGTTTATATCCTCCTATTTCCGAACATTCTCGGGTAAATTGATCATCATTGTTCAAGTTTTCAATGATTATGGCCTTATTATAAAACGGCCTGTTTTGCCCCGTCAATACTTATGTAAGGTATTTTTTGTTGATATGTTAGGTAAGCTGACATGTAAGCGCTTTTTTCACAATATCGTCAAAATTAGACGAAAAAAATTCCCGCTCTTCTGAGGAGCGGGACAAGTCATTAGGTTTGGGGTTCAAGCAAACCTTATGCGAATATGAAGGATTTAGCAGTGTTAAAGGATTTGCCGCAAAGCGGCGCAAGCTTCTCTAGATCGAGCATAAGCTTGGCGAATTGATCCGGGAATAGCGACTGAACGCCGTCTCCGGTCATGGAATTGTCGGGATCCGTATGCATCTCGACGATTAGGCCGTTAGCACCAGCTGCAACGGAGGCCTTACACATCGTCTCAACGAGCTCGCGACGGCCTGTGCCGTGGCTAGGATCGGAGATGACTGGCAGATGGCTTAACTGCTGCAGAACAGGAATGGCTGTAAGGTCTAACGTATTACGTGTATAGGTTTCGAATGTACGGATTCCGCGTTCGCAGAGCATTACATTCGGATTGCCTCCAGCAAGAATATATTCAGCGGCGTTCAGGAACTCATCATAGGTTGAGCTGAAACCACGCTTCAATAATACCGGTGTTTGCACTTGACCAAGCTTGCGCAGCAAATCGAAGTTCTGCATATTACGAGTACCGACTTGCAGGATGTCAGCGTGCTCAGCGCATACATCGACATACTCAGGGGTCATAACTTCAGTAATCGTGAGCAAGCCATGCTTGCGTCCTGCTTCAGCCATCATCTCCAAGCCTTCAACACCGACACCTTGGAAGCTGTAAGGACCCGTTCTTGGCTTGAATGCTCCGCCTCGCAGCACTTGACCGCCAGAAGCCTTAACCAATCGGGCAATCTCATCGATCTGTTCAGGTGTCTCAACCGCGCAAGGACCCCCCATAATGACCAGCTCATCGCCGCCAATAGAAACGTCCTTTATCTTTATGACCGTGTTATCCGGATGGAAATCTCTGCTTGCCAGCTTGTAGGACTTGGAGATCTTAATTACGTTCTCAATGCCGGACATTTGGCGAAGCTGCTCTGCAAGCTTAGGATCTGCCTTACCGATAATTCCGATCACGGTACGATCCACACCTTTGGATACATGCGCCTGAACGCCTTGTTTCTCGATATGATGAACAATTTCTGCGATACGCTCGTCGGATACTTGATTGTTAGTTACTGCTATCATGGTTAATCCACGCTCCCCTTTTATTCTAACACACTCAAACGCTTCAACGCTTGTATGCTTTTAAGCTTTTATGCTTTTAATCGCTAAAGCAATAATACAATGAAAAAGAAGATTTCGTCAAGCATTAATTATCGCTCTTCGAAATCTCCTTCATATCGGAAGTCCATTCAGCTTTTGTCTGGTGAGATTAATAACAATTGCGCTCTGCGAAGCTTACGCTTCTCTGTTCGTTTAGCTGTGTAGAACTCGAGCAACCATTTAACTGGTAGATAGAAAAGGAACCCTAACAAGATACCGTCGATCATCCCGCCAACAATAAGTTTGATGTTCATATAAAGCATTTTTTCAAGCCAATTCGGTAAGAATGAGATCCATTCATGAAAATGAGCCGGTACAACCCAAGCTCCTACTTTGTTATTAAAGAAAGCGATCGGAATGTAAATGATCTTCCCGAATACGAAGCCGACAAGTGCCCCAGCCAGACTAGCGCGGAACAAGTAAACGAGAGGAAAAATAAGAAAAAAAGCGAACCCGAAAGTGGGCAATGTAAACATCTCTATAGCCAGTCCAATGGAAAATCCGATCGATACTTTGGCAGCCCCACCCTGTGCACGGAACAACAACAAATATTTGAATTTGATCCAACGGCGTATGCCAGACAAAGTCAGACGCTTCTGCTTGCTGTTAGAGCCGCTTGATGCTCGATTCGTCTGTATGCCCACAGTACCTCATCCTATCCTCTTAATCGGACCTTTTCAGTATCCAAGTTTTCTAAGTTTATCGTACCCCTTATTATACCTGAATGAGCTCAAAACCACCAATGATCGGCTTGTCAGAAAACGAAGAAATAGTTGTTAAAATACCCAATCGTGAACAGAATGTGAAAAAAGAAGGAAAGCATGACACAGCTAATCAGTACTAGCACATGTTTGCGGAACAGCTCCATAACGTATAGATAAATGGGAAAACACACAAGCATATATCTCGGAATGCTAGCCAAATGTTCTCCGCTGCTGAATGGGATTGCTATAAGCAGTATTGTGGCTCCGTATAACAATAGCTGGCGGCCGTCTGTTTTGAAGCTTTTCCATTTTACGATCGGATAAATCAACATAATGATAATGACGAACGTTGCGATGAGGAAGGAGATCAGTCCATTCTCCCAACCCGATGATGTCTGGAAATAAGGTTTGGTTAAATAATGAATATAGCTGCTAAAAGGGATGGAGGTGTGTCTGCCCCAATTCAGCTGTTCATGTATTGGTGCCAGGAAGTCACCTGTCAACCATTTCATATAACCCAAGTAGGTTGCGAGCGGGATTCCTCCGATTATCAGATATAGGAACCGTAATCCGTCGCGCGGTTCCGGCTTCCGGAATCCTCTCTCCAGCAGCATAGAGCATGCGGTGTACAACAGTATAACAACCCCAACATTGCGTGTTACGGTACAAAGGCCTGCCAACACAAAGGCTGGCAACCACTTCCCTCGGAGCGAATAATAGACAGCCCCCATGGACAACATCAGGAATAGGCTCTCGGTATATGGAATGGATAAGAATATTGCTGCAGGTGCAACAAGCAGCATCCCCACTGCCAGCTTCGCTTCTGTATCCTTTAATCCCCGTTGTACTCCAATAAAGTATAAATAGATCATAGCAACCAAGAGGAACAGATTCGATATGCCTAATCCAGCCGTCATATAATCACTGCTCGTTATTTCCGACACTAGACGCAAAATTAGCGGAAACAGAGGAAAAAACACCCAGTTGGCCGGCGGATGTGGCTCGTCGATTCTATAGTCATCATAGCCTTGATCTGCAATAACTTGGTAGGCATATGTATCTGCTGTGAGAAATTGTTCGAGAATCGGAACTTTGGTCTTCCACAGGTCGGTCTCCAATTGCATCTGCATCGTTTCGGAGCCTGGCCACGCCATTGGTTTGTATTGTGAAGGGCTCGTATAGTCTGAGAATATGTTCATACCGAAATAAGCGGCAACAAGTACGACAATACGCGTAATAACGAATAATCCGACCAGGAAGCGAATCGGGCTGTCTTGAATAATGGATCTGACTTTAGCGAAATACATGCACGATCTCCTTTATATAAACAACGTCTAAGCTTCCATTATAATCGAAAAGAGGAAGTCTATCTAGGCAGCTTTCATGCTCCCTGACTAACAATAAAGACCGTCCGGATGTTCCCGAACGATCTTCTGCATGTATGTTAGATCAGACGCCCTTGCCAGCCTTCTCCCTGACCTGCGGGAGCAGCTTGCTCTTGTTAATCGTACGCTCAATAGGCCAAGTAGCGGGTTGTGCAGGATCGTATTGCTCCAAATACGAGATGACTTCCTTCGTGATCGGAGTTGGCGTGGATGCACCTGAAGTGACTCCAACTTTACTTACGCCTTCAAGCCACTCCATCTGCAGTTCAGAGACGTCAGAAATCCGGAATGCGCGAGTCCCTGCAATTTCCTCCGAAACTTGCGCCAAGCGATTGGAGTTATTGCTCTTCGGATCACCTACGACGATGACGAGATCGCATTCCTTCGCCTGCTCGGCAACCGCTTCTTGCCTTACTTGTGTCGCCAGACAAATCTCGTTGTGAATCTCGGCCGAAGGAAACTTGGCGATCAGCTTATTCATAATGTGCCGAATATCCCACTGGCTCATTGTGGTCTGATTCGTGATTGTGATCTTCTCCGCATTCAACTGCAGAGCGTCGATCTCCGCTTCCTTCTCTATCAGATGCACATGCTCAGGGGCTATTCCAATCGCGCCTTCAGGCTCTGGATGACCCTTCTTGCCGATATATATAATCTCATAGCCTTCCGCAACTTTCTCCCGGATCAGGTCATGTGTCTTCGTTACATCCGGACATGTGGCGTCCACCACAGTCAAGCCTTTGTCACGAGCTCTGCGCCGCACCTCTGGCGACACCCCGTGGGCGGTGAAGATTACGGTTCCTTTCTCCACCTGCTCGAGAATCTCCAGTCGGTCATTCCCATCCAGCGTAATGATACCGTCTTCCTCGAAGGCTTCTGTCACATGGCTATTGTGTACGATCATACCTAATATATAGATGGGCCTTGGAAGGTCCAAATTACGCGCCGTCTGCCTAGCTAGCACCATGGCGTCTACAACACCGTAACAATACCCGCGCGGGGAAATTTTCAATACGTCCATACCGGTCTCTTCCTCCCGTCTGTTTGCTTATTATTATAGCTTAATCAAGACTAGGAAGGAAGTGACAGCCCTATAGGCAGCCAAACAACGAAGGTTGTACCATGGTCCTTCTGCGTCATTACTTCAACCGAACCGCCATGCTCATCAATAATCCACTTGGCGATGGATAATCCTAGACCTGTGCCGGACTTCGTTCCGCGAGAAGGATCTGCCCGATAGAACCGTTCAAAGATGTGAGGAATCTCATCCTTCTCCATTCCAATTCCGGTATCGCTAATCCTGAATCCTACTTGGCGTTCTCGGCGTATGAAATCCAGCGTAACCGACCCATCGTCGGTATATTTGAAGCCATTCTCAATAAAAATAAATAATAATTGCTGTAAATGATCTTTACTGCCGTTCACGCTGAGCCCTATTAGCAGGCTTGTATCTCCAACGATCCATTCCACCGTTCTCGGAAGGAACTGCGCCTTGCGTACAACCTCATCCACCAGCGGTTTCAGCTCTACTGGCCCCTTCTGCATCACTTGACCCGCATCCGCGCGAGCGAGCGACAGCAGGTCGTTGACCATGCGGCTCATCCGCTCAGCTTCATCAGAAATGTCTCGCATCGCTTCAAGCGACATCTCTACGTTCTCACCGTCCACACTATTCATTTCGCCTTTGTTAGCGGCGGATTTCCACACCTTCTCCAGCAGCTCCACATTCCCCCGGATCGTGGTAAGCGGGGTGCGGAGCTCATGCGATGCGTCTGATACGAAGCGGCGTTGGGCGCTGTAGGCGTCGTCGAGCTCCGAATACATAGTCTGGATGCGGGAAAGCATCCCGTTGATAGTGTCCGTCAGCCTGCCGATCTCGTCGGACGGCCCTTCATAATCAATGCGCCGGTCGAGATCGGCGCTCTTCTCGATGCGATTCGCCGCATCGATGACACCCTCTATCGGGCGCAGCGCCTTGCGCGCCAGGAACCAGCCGATAGAGGCGGCCAGGAACACGATGAAGAAGCCGACGAGGATAAAGGTGTACTTGAGAGAACGAAGGGAATTAACGATGGGTTCTTTGTTTCCTGCAACACGGAGTACACCCCTATATTGGGTATCATAAATAATCGGTATATTATGAACAAGCACAGCTGTGTTACCAAACAAAAGAGACTCATAGTATTTACTGCCCTCGGAAGCTCTCTCAGCTGCTTCAATTGTATTCGGTAGCTCGAGTGCAGAATTACCGGATTGGTCTACTACCTCCCCATTGGGATCCAACACCTGCATAACCATCCCCGTCTCAAAAGTATCCAAGGGAGGTAAGCTAAGTGTAACTGAAATCCCTCTTCGTGACTGGACAAGTGTTGGTTGTATGGATGACATTACTTTGTCTGCCTCAACCTTCATCTTCCCCTTCAGATCTCCATACAAACTCGCAGACAACGTGAAATAAATAGCAAACCCCAAAGTCAGCAAAGTTACGGCCAATATGCCTGTGTACCATAAAGTAAGCCGCAAACGGATCGACATGATGTTAGTCCCCTCTCAGTACGTAACCCGCTCCCCGTACCGTCTGTATGATGCGCTTGCTCCCATATTCCTCAAGCTTCTGCCTGAGCAAAGCTATATATACCTCTAGTACATTAGACTCTCCGCTATAGTCATAGCCCCACACCTTCTCCATGATCAAATCGCGCGATAACACCCGCCGCGGATTGAGCATGAACAAGTGCAGCAGATCAAACTCTTTGGTCGTGAGCTCGATCGTCTTCCCTTCACGAACAACCTCCCGTGTATCCAGATCAAGCAGCACATCCTCCACTTGAACCCGCCGGGTTTGCTGCTCAGCCTTATCCGATCGGCGCCTTAACAAGGAGCGAACGCGGGCTAACAGCTCTTCCAAAGCGAACGGCTTAACCAGATAATCGTCTGCTCCCAAGTCTAACCCCTTCACCCGGTCTGATACTTCATCCTTGGCTGTCAGCATGAGGATCGGGACAGCGCTTCCGCTCTCTCGTATTCTACGGCACACTTCCCACCCGTCCAGCTGCGGCATCATCACATCGAGTATGATCACATTCGGCTCTTCCTGCAAGAGCAGCTTCAGCCCCTCCTGCCCATTGGCCGCGGTTGTCACAGCATACCCTTCGAATGCAAGGGATCTCTTCAGCATCGAAGTAATTTTTGCATCATCGTCAATCACCATTATTTTATCGCGCAACCCATTCACTTCCTTATGTTTACATCTCTTTCGCTATTGTACCATCACAATACAAAAGCAGGAAAGCGAAGCGGAGCATTCGCTTCCGTTACGCTTTCCTGCCTGGCAATGCGCTCAGCTTTCATTACTGTGCAGTCTTGTTACGATCCCCGACAATGACGAATGTATCAATCTTCTTGCCGTCCCGCATGATCTTTAATGTTACCTTGTCATCCGCCTTAAGGGCTTTGATCTTAGCGGTAACTTCTGCGCTGTTAGCAACAGCCTCACCATTCACTTCAACAATTACATCACCAGGAGCAAGACCCGCTTTCTGGGCAGGACTTCCGGAATTCACTTGAGTAATAACCGAGCCCTTATTGTTCTCAAGCTTCAATTGGGACACCCATTCTTCCTGGATATCTTGTAACCCGACGCCGATGAAAGGTTGAGGTATTTTGACTCCGTTCTTCATGTTCTCAAGAACGGTGTTTACTGTACTTGTAGGGATGGCGAACCCGATTCCTTGTGCTTGCGCACTGACAGCGGTGTTGATCCCGATGACTTCACCATTCAAGTTCAATAACGGCCCGCCTGAGTTCCCAGGGTTAATGGAAGCATCGGTTTGGATCAGATGCTCATAACTGCGAGTCCCGCTTTGATCAGGGATTTGAATCTCACGTTCTCTAGCACTGAATACACCTACGGTTACGGTATGATCGAAGCCGTATGGATTCCCGATTGCCACAACCCAGTCCCCTACACGGATATCATCCGAGTTCCCCAATGGAAGGAACGGAAATTCCTTACTGTCTTCAATCTTAAGTACCGCGAGATCCAGGCTGGCTTCTGCGCCCATCAGCTTAGCTTTCAACGGCTTGCTGTACCCTTGCACCTCTACTTCAATCTCAGTAGCACCTTCGATGACATGCTGATTCGTTAATATATAGCCAGACTTATCAAAGATGAAGCCGGAACCTAATCCTGCCGATTGACGTTGCTGCGTGTCACTTGGTGTTTTTTGCGAGTTGCCGCCATTTCCGAAGAAGTAATCGAAAAGATCGCTTCCGCTAGACCCGTTGCGCTGTGATTTGTTGTTCCCTGTAACATACGTATTGATCTTTACTACTGCGCCGCTCGACTTGTCCACAATCTCTGCTATGTTGCCTGGACGAACGATTTCGTTCAATGCGGCTGTTGAAGCTCCGCCGTTCCCCCCATTGGAGTTTACTGTATTCTTAACTGCTGAACTGCTGTTAGAAGCAACTGTCGGCACATCCCCGCTGAACAAATCCATTTTGTCAGAGGCGAACATTAAGCTTGCCACTACTACTGCACCCGCCAAGAAAGTAGCGAAGTAGCTTCTCAAAGGGAATCTCTTTTTAGCCGATTGATTATAATCCCACTGAGCGGATGAAGAGGTTACATAGGGAGCCTGCCCACGTGCTTGCTGGGATTGATCTCCATACCCGTAGATCGGGCGAACTGCGCGCGGAGATGTAATCTCAACTGGTGCAGTCTCACCATCCGTATTTGATGTCGTCATAGAAGATTGTTCGTCGTTTATGGATGATTTGTAAGGACCATAGGAGTAATAGTAAGACGATTTCCCCTGATTATCTCCTGCAGGACCTTGTCTCTCTGAAGATGAATCATTACCGTATTGTTGATCTTGTTGGCTGTCGCGGCGATTATTCGATTCCTTGGTATCATCACGGCCTCCATCAAAAAATTCATTGTAGTCGCGTTTATTGTTATCCATTTTGAATCTCCTCCCTGGTATTCATTATAAGGTTTAGCGAGTATGTGTTTGTAATATTTATTCTTATCCTTATTTAACACGCTAAACCTTAAACGAACCTTAAAAATAGCTAAACTGGAGTTAAATGTTTTGAAATAGATACAAAATGTGTTTTTTACACAACCAAACTGCTCTCAACCTGGCTTAGGATTTGCTTCGCCTGCTCAACCCAATGAGAATCTACGGAAGCATCCTTATCAACCGGTTCTTGGAACTGGTCGAACAATGCCGTATAGATCCGCGGTTCAGCTCCTGAATCCAACCCCTCGTTGTATACATGCTTCAGCACAAAAGGCGTACCGATTTGTACAGTTGTATCCGGATTGGAGCTATCCTCACTATCTATACTGCCTGCTTTTACTTGAAACGGGATACGCAGCCATACTTGGTTCGCTTCGTCCAGATTGCGATCAAAGCTGCCGTGATCGTAATCCCAATTGCCTCCTAGCGTGAATTGATGCTGCTGCAGCACATCTTTCATTCGATCAAACCCATCAACATGATTTTCTAATGCAGACGCTAAGGTTCTCATGGGACACTCCTTGGATTTACTTTTTTCCCTAGGATGGACCAAGAACACCTTTTTTATGTGGTTAGCCGTTGTTCACGGCCCAGCCTTTCCGATGCGCATAAATAGCTAACTGGGTACGATCCTGGGCCTCGCACTTCATCAATAGATTGCTTACATGTGTCTTGACGGTTTTAATGCTTATATGTAACTCCTCTGAAATATCCTTATTCGTCTTCCCATCCGCGATTAACAGTAACACTTCCTTCTCCCGTACAGTAAGCCCTTCCGATGAATCTTCCTGACCGTGTGCCGTCCTTTGCCTAAGACCCCGAGTAAGAGCTTGCGACACATCGGAATTCATCATTTGGAAGCCGCGGGCAGCGCTGCGTATCACATGGGCAAGCTCATCGGCAGCGACTGTTTTCATTACATAAGTAACCGCTCCTGCTTCAATGGCTTGAACCACTTTCTCATCTTCCAGAAAACTGGTCAGCAGCACCACTTTCACCGATGTATATTGCCGGCATACTTCCCGTGTTGCTTCGACTCCATCCATCTGCGGCATCATCAGATCCATTAGAATAATGTCCGGCAGCTCTTCACCTGTTTCTTGCAAATGTTTCAGCCTTTCTAACGCTTCCTTACCATTCGAAGCTTCCCCAATTACGTGAAAATCATCTTCCATAGTCAAATATGTACGAAGTCCAAGCCGAACCATATCATGATCATCTACAATTAATATTCTCGTTCCGCTTCCACTCATTTTACTCCGACTCCCCTTGTGAAAATTTCGGCATAAACACCTTCACACGGGTGCCGGCCCCGGTCTTGCTGGTTATCTCTAACTCCCCGCCGAGCTTAAGCGCTCGTTCGCGCATTGTAGACAATCCATAGGAATGCATACGCTCCCCTTCGTCCTGAAAGCCTATTCCGTCATCATTAATCTGCAGCACATATTGTTTTCCGTTATCTTGAAGCAACAAATCTACATGACGTGCGGAAGCATGCTTCACAACATTAGCCATGCCTTCCTGGATGATCAGGAATAGCTGATGCTCCATCGCCTCAGACATCGATTCGGTTAGCCGAATGTCCATTTTGCCCTGCAATCCATTGTGGCGGCAATAATCCGGAAACCATTTATCCAACGCTTCAGACAACCGTTTGTCCTCTAATTCGATCGGACGCAGCTGTGCCAGGAGGCCCCTGAGCTGCTTTTGAGTAAGAGAAGAAAGCTCAACTAGCTGATTCAGAATCGGCTGTGCTTTCTGGGAATCGCCGCGCTCCACCAATTTCGCCGAAGAAGATGCTGACATATGAATGGCGAACAGCTGCTGGCTTACGGTATCGTGCAAGTCCCTCGCAAGCCTCTTACGCTCTTCCGTCACCGCTACCTCATTAGACTCAGCAAGCAGCATCACGTTCTCCTCGCCTACTTTTTGCGTTAACATAACTCTTTTCTCGAGCGAAGTAGCCATTTCATTAAAATCTTTATAAATCCGATCAAAAGGATCGAATCCAAGCGGTGGGATCCGCTCGGACAAATTCCCTCTTTTCAGCTGCAGGATTGCCAAGTGAAGAGTATCAATCTTCCGTTGAAACTGACTAGCAATGAAATAAGCCCCGAATAAACTGACTGCCGCTATCACGAGGCTGAAGTTAACCCAATGTCCTACTTCAGTTAAAGGATGGAACCAGAACAATTGCGCCGTACCGACTGCCCCAGCAAGCAGAAGCAGCAGTAGCCCGAAATATCCGAGCAACTGCCACTTCACACTTTTGGAATTCAATAATAGGATCCTCATCCGACTCGTTTCACCCTCACATCACCGATGAACATGCTCACTACGATACGCACCCGCTTCTCAGCATCCTTATAACTCGGAGCAGCCGATTGCATACTGCGGAACATTCCTCCCTCTCGGCGTTCGAATACGTTGATGTCCCCCAGGAATGACGAAGCCGTTACACTAACCTCAAGGTGAACATCGTTCGGAATAAATACTTTCACATCGCCGATAAAGGCAGATATATTAATTTTAGTCTCCCCATACGGGATGACCGCTCGCGTCAAGTCCAATTCGGTATCCCCGATGAAGTGAGAGATGTTCATTGGCGTAAGCTCCCAATAATCTTGGCCCACATGGAGATCGCCGATAAAATTATGTTTGTGTTGGACATTCCCGTGATTACCGTGGTGATTCCAGTCGTGATGATGGTGGTTATGCTGCCCCTTATGCGTTTCCTTCCAGTGCTGCTTCCATTCTTCCTTCTTGACGATCCATTCTTTTAGCAAAGCAGGCTTCTCTGGAAGATCCTTTTTCCAATCCTCAGCAGGGTCGTGAGTCCCTTGCGGTCCTTGTGGACCGTTCGTTCCAGCTGGCCCCCACGGTGTCGACGATGGATTCGATTTAGGAAGGTCAACGGGAATGGCTGCATCAATTGGATTTGTTGGCGTCTGAGCTGAGTACGGCGTGAATGGAGACTCGGTTGGATTGGTCCAGTCAGGCTCCTGTTTCTTCTCTGGCTTCTGTCTTCTCGGTCTAAGCAGCATATTCAGTCCTAAGCCTATTAGAATAACCGGAACCAGGAATTTGAATATATCATCGAATCCGATCGAGTTAAACCATCCCAGGTTATTGTTCAGAAAAACGAGGCCGATCAAAACTACAATTAAGTTCCACAGGTAGGAGCCGCCCCAACCGTAATCCAGCTTCTTCTGGATGAGGATCCCCTTCAGACCGAAGAAGATCAAGATGACCGGCCAATAATTGGAAAAGATATAGCCTAAGTCCACTACCACAATGTCTAACTGATTAAGCAGGAACAAGACACCTATCCCGATCAACACCAACCCGCCGAACACTTTCCCCCAAATATCGTTTCGCATATGCGTTTCCTCCGAATTTCAATCAATGTTGTGCTCTTTTATTAATCTTATTGTAGAGGATTTGCGGGAATAAACAAAGAGCCGTGGGATGGATTTGTCCTCCGTCTGGAGACTGAGTTGTTTCATTAACACATTAAAAAGAGGCCACAGCGTACCAGGCTGTGGCCCCTCTTCTTGAAGTTTAGTTGTTTTGGTTTTGGTTCATTTCGTTTTGCATCATTTTGTTTTGACTCTGTTGGTTAGCTTGTCGAGCTGCTTGCACGCCAGATGTCGCGTTCATTTCTTGCGCGAATTCTGCGTTGTTTTGCTGTTGGTTCTGAGCACGGTTTTTAGCATTTTGAGCCAAGTTTTGTGTAGTACTGTCTTGTTTGTTGTTCCTAGCCAATGGTATCACCTCCACGAACATAGTATGGCCGTGGTCAAAAAAACTATGTGATCCAATCATTAAAAAGGGTCCGATTTCACCGTCGGTTCCTTAAGCATATTACGCAACTGTTCTTTTCCTCGATGAAGTCTAGCTTTGATGGTGCCCACCGGCATCCCCATCTTCTCAGCGATATCCTGATCCTTCAAATCCTCATAATATTTGTATACAAATATTTGTCTAGTCGTGTTATCTAAGGACATTACGGATTCCCATACTATCTTCTGATCGATAAATTCTTCCACTTCTGAGGTCGCCGCTGCGGTCTCGTACATCATGCACTCTTCTTTGATCCGCTCTATGTATTTGGAACTGCGCTTGATCATATTATAGGCTGTGTTGGAGGCAATGACCTTGGCCCACTGAATGATCTTATCCTGATCCCGCAATGTATCCAGCTTCATTAATATTTTGAGCCAGGATTCTTGAACAACATCCATCGCTTCTGAGCGATTACGCATAATGGAATAGGCTACAATAAACATATGCTTATATAATTCCTGCAGCAATAGTTCCTGCTCTTCTTGACCGACTTCATCCAAATTAACTGTTCGAGTCCACAATGGATCTCATCTCCTGCAAATGAAGAAAGTATTGAATTCGCTGTAGGCGCTTTCACCTCATTCTATCACACAAATGAAGCAAAAAAAAGAAATCGTCTGGTTCTAAAAAGAGAAACCTAGACGATTTTTGAGGATATACAATATTCAAATTATAAAGGGTATGGGAGCTCCTTTTCCATCGAGACCGCGGTCATAATATCATTCCATTGCAAGAGTGTTTGCTCCGAAACTTTGCCATTTCCGATTTGGACGACGAGAACTTGAACTTTTCTCTTACCCCATTCTTTGTAAATTTGTGCTTTGCTTTCATAATACAGATCGATCTTCTTTCCTTTGATCGCTGAGCCTGTATCGGCTACAATCCCATACCCATATCCAGGAATATACAGGATGGTGCCAAGCGGGAACACCTTAGGATCAGCCGCGATGGTAGAAAGAATACCTTTCTTAACCTTCACCCCAGAGTAGGTAATCCCATATTCGGGATGCCCTGGTTTCTTCCCAGTTGATTCCACACCAGCATAATAACCAGTCGCGATTACTTCTACACTATCGAACTGGCTGACGTCATGGTGCAGTACAGGAAGTAATTTATTTTGTTCCATTAACTCCTGCGGTGACTTTATCTTGGATAGCCGTTCACGCACAACCTGCTGGGCTGAGCTTTGAGTCGAAGTTGACGGCTTCCAAGTTTCTTGACGACTTTCTGGTTGACTTACCCTCTGCAGCTGCAGAAGCTGCGAGGTGTGCAATGCTGACTCGGCTGCGCTATATTTTCGCATCGGGCCAAACACTGCTGCTATCAGGACTGCCAACATGATGACACTGAACCATTTAGTTCGGCTCATCGTTGAAAAAAACATGAGTGGATTCCTCCCCTTACTAGGAGGGTGTCCAAAAAGAATTAGTATTATTCTAAATATTACCCCACAAAGTGAAGGGAGCCTTTGGAGCTTATTCCTATTACTTTGCGGGGGCCCCGGATTTCACCCCACAAAGTGAAGGGAGCCTGTGGAGCTTATTCCAATTACTTTGCGGGGACCCCGGACTTTACCCCACAAAGTGAAGGGAGCCTTTGGAGCTTATTATACTTTTTTGGTGCGGATTTCCTCTTGAATCTTGGCAATGACGGATTCAGTGCTTTGTGCGCCTAGATCGCCTTCACCGCGTTTACGTACAGATAAGGTTCCTGAGTTTTTCTCATTCTCACCCACGACTAACATATAAGGAATTTTCTCGAGTTGAGCCTCACGGATTTTGTAACCCAACTTCTCATTCCGGTAATCCGCCTCTACCCGAATTCCAGCCGCTTTCAGTTGCTCTGTCACCTGGACTACATAATCATCAAAGGCATTGCTGACCGGTATGACGATCGCTTGTACTGGGGATAACCAAGTTGGGAAATTGCCGGTAAAGTTCTCAAGCAGGAACGCAGTCATACGCTCCATTGTGCTGATGATGCCGCGATGGATAACGACAGGTCTGTGTTTGTTGCCGTCATCTCCTACATACTCTAAACCGAAACGCTCCGGCAATAAGAAGTCCAACTGTGCGGTAGACAAAGTCTCTTCCTTCTTAAGCGCTGTGCGGATCTGTACGTCAAGCTTCGGTCCGTAGAACGCCGCTTCACCCTCAGCCTCGAAGAATGGTAAGCCCATCTCTTCTACAACTTCCCGAAGCATCCGTTGCGACATTTCCCACATTTCATCATTCTGGTAATATTTCTCTGTGTCCTTAGGATCACGGTATGAGAGCCGGAAACGGTAATCCTTGATTCCGAAATCTTCATATACACGTTGAATCAGACGAACCACGCGAGAAAATTCTTCTTTGATCTGGTCGGGACGACAGAAAATATGAGCATCGTTCAAGGTCATCGCGCGAACACGGTGCAGACCAGTCAATGCCCCCGACATTTCATAGCGGAACTGATTGGCAAGCTCTGCAATTCGGATCGGCAAATCCCGATAGCTGTGCATCTCACTTTTATAGACCATCATATGATGCGGGCAGTTCATTGGACGAAGGACAAGCTCTTCATTGTCCATCTCCATCTTTGGAAACATATCCTCTTGATAGTGATCCCAGTGGCCGGAGATTTTGTATAACTCGACACTCCCCATTACAGGCGTGTATACATGCTGATACCCTAACGATTCCTCCACATCTACAATGTAACGCTCCATCAATTGACGAAGCTTAGCGCCCTTAGGCAACCAGATAGGCAGCCCTTGACCTACTTCTTTGGCAAAAGTGAACATCTTGAGATCTTTACCGATCTTGCGGTGGTCCCTTTTCTTGGCTTCTTCCAATAGCTCCAAATGCTCATCCAGCTGCGCTTTCTTGGGGAATGCAGTTCCATAAATACGTTGAAGCATCTTGTTCTTGGAATTACCGCGCCAGTAGGCACCCGCTACGCTGAGCAGCTTGAATGCCTTGATCCGACCTGTTGACGGCAAGTGAGGCCCTCTGCACAAGTCGAAGAATTCACCTTGATCATAAATAGTAAGAACTACATCCTCTGGTAAGTCACGGATTAACTCAAGCTTATAAGGATCCTCCAGCTCACCGAATATACACAGAGCTTCCTCACGGCTTACTTCCCGACGAGTGATCGGTAAGTTCTCCTGGGAGATTCGCTCCATTTCTTTCTCAATCTTAACGAGGTCTTCAGACGATAAAGGCTGCTCCATGTCAATATCATAATAGAAGCCGTCTTCAATAACCGGGCCGATTCCGAGCTTCACTGCTTCATTCCCATAAAGGCGTTTGATCGCCTGAGCCATCAAGTGAGCAGTGCTGTGACGATACATTTCCAATCCGTCTTGTCCGTCAAGAGTGACAATTTCAACTGCTGCATTTTGTTCCAAAGGAAAGCTCAGGTCCACGACTTTGCCGTTCACCTTGCCCCCTACTGCGTTTTTCTTCAGACCTGAGCTGATGGAGCTTGCTACATCCTCAATCGATGCTCCTTGCTCGTATTCCCTTATTGCGCCATCTGGTAAAGTAACCTGTACCGCTGCCATTGCTAATCTACTCCCTTAACTGATTTTTTGAAATAAAAAAAGCACCCTCATCCCAGAAGGGACGAGCGTGCGGTCTCGTGGTTCCACCCTAATTCATTCCGCTCCCAACGCTCTAAGTAAGATGAGACGAGGGATAACGAAAACTCATAAGAATTCTGTAACGGGAATCATCCGGGGTTTCTTAATAGTCTTCAGAAGAAGATGACGTTCGGAAACACTGCTGCAAAGGGGTAAATCACCGTATAATGCGGAAGGAGATTTCAGCGCGAGTCTCCTCTCTCTGGGCCGATTAACATCGGGATTGTTGTCTTTGGTCAAAGCAGATCACATTTGTTATCCCTTATTATAGCGTCAACTAACGAGTTGTCAAGGAGATAACTGGTCTTTGTTATGAACACCCAGAACAGGGTGGCATCCCTTACAGTTTACACATATTTGCGCGCGGTCCTCGAATATTTGCATGATCGTCTTCACAACCTGCTCTTCTGGATCTCTCGTATGAATAACAATATTTTGCGGTGAGACGGAGATCAAGGTGCTTACGATCATATCCTCGAAATTGATCTCACGGTCCAACAGTTCAACAGTAAAGGAATCAAACTCTTTGGTTTCGATGGGCGCCATTTTGTCATTCAACAGAGTGAAATCATGTCCTCCGTGATGCATCAGATGGGCCACAGGTATTTTGGCCTCCTGAATATATACAAAATATTTCAACAGCGAAATAAACTCCTGATATTGCTGGTCCATAATATATTCGTCAATCGCATATTCCACTACTTCCTTCAGCTCATCCCGATAATCTGCCAAGCGGAAACGGATTAATCCTTGAAGATTCAGCTCGGTCTGCTCTTCGAAGTACTTACGAATTTCAGCGGCAACCTTCTCTTGTCTGCGTACTCTCGGCTTCGGCATCCCTTCGGTTTCTTCAGGCTGGTTCAACAGGTGCGTACAATATTTCTCGATTGCCTGCACATCATGCGGCTCCTCATACCGATAAGGTCCGCTGATCACTTCCCGAAGCAGCTTCATCTCCACTTGGTCCATGATGAAGGCCGACAATATATTGGCAGCTTCCTGCAGGATCGGCTTCCCCCATTCCGACACTTGGAAATCAGGCAGCACTCCCGAGCACTTTAACGTGAAATAAGAACGAAAGTTTTGGCAATGCAATTGAATCGACCCTTGGGGTATATGTATGTGCTGGAAGCCCTCGATTAGACGCTCCCGAAGCAGTTCCTTCTCTTCGGATAACGATTTAGGTACAATAACGTTGAACAGTTCCATGTGAATCACTCCTTTCCATCCGCCAATGAGGCATCAAACTCTTACATAAAGTATATGGCCCCTCGCTCACGGATATACAAACAACAATTTGGCATCTGGTTGTGGTAGTCCTTATTACCACTTTTTCCCAATAATAAAACGACTGCCTTATTGACACGGGCAAAAGCGGCATGCAAAAAGCCTCCAAAACCACTCTCATAAGTGGGATTGGAGGCTTTCCAGATAACTCTGTTCCATTCGAATTTACACGCTCTCGATCACCATCGCGATGCCTTGACCGCCGCCGATGCATAGGGCGGCTAGACCATACCGCTTGCCTCTGCGCCGCAACTCATAAGCAAGCGAAAGAAGTATGCGCGAACCGCTCGCGCCTACAGGATGGCCAAGCGCGATGGCGCCACCGTTCACATTGGTACGGCTGCGGTCTAGCTCAAGTTGCTTCTCAACGGCCAAGTACTGCGCTGCGAATGCTTCGTTCATCTCGAACAGGTCGATGTCAGCCAGGGAGAGACCCGCCCGCTGCAGCGCTTGGAGCGATGCAGGGACAGGCCCGATGCCCATCACATCAGGCTCTACGCCTGCAATCCCCCACGAAACGATGCGGGCAAGCGGTTGGCGCGAGCCAATCGAGCTCTCTGAAGCTAATACCAGCGATACGGCGCCGTCATTAATCCCGCTGGAATTGCCTGCAGTGACGGAACCGCCATCTCGCTTGAATGCCGGTTTCAGCTTAGACAAGATCGCAGTTGAAGTATCTGTCTTCACCTGTTCGTCCGCGCTAAGGACAATGGTTCCCGCACGGCTAGCCAATTCAACAGGCGCAATCTCCTCTGCCAGCCGATCCACTGCAGCAGCTGCCCGCTGATGGCTGAGAATGGCGAACTCGTCCTGCTCTTCTCGCGTGATAGAGTAACGTTCCACAAGATTCTCTGCGGTAACGCCCATACCGCAGCCGGCATAATGATCCGTCAGCGTGTGCATCAGCATATCCTCCAGCTGAATAGGGCCAAGCTTAGCTCCGCCGAAGCGGCTTACAAAATCAGCATGAGGCGATTGCGACATATTCTCCGCTCCTCCAGCCAGCGCATAGGCTGATTCGCCTAACCGGATGCCTTGAGCCGCTGAGATCACCGATTGCAAGCCAGAACCGCATACACGGTTAACAAGTAGAGCCGGTACTTCCACTGGTACACCCGACTTAAGGGCAATGTGCCGTGCCACATAGGGTCCAGTAATCGAGGAATGGATTACGTTTCCATATATAACTTGATCAATTTGTCCCGGTTCAACCTGAGCACGACGCAAAGCTTCTTTGGCACTTACCACGCCTAACTCGGTTGCCGATAATTGCTTGAACGACTGCCCGAAGGCGCCGAACGGTGTACGTGCTCCGTCTAATATATATACTTCCTTCATTTGCCGTTCCCTCCCTGGCCTACACTTTGTCTAGCTTGCACAAGTCTAATGAGCTTGCGGTCACGCTCTTCAAGCACTTGATTCAATGTACCTTTATGTTCATAGTCATAGATTCCTTTACCTGTCTTCGTACCGAGATTTCCTTGCTGTACATTGCGCATGATGAGGTCCGGAGCTGACGGACTGGTATCTAATAGCGGGAATAACTGGGCGCTAACCTTGCTCCATACATCCAAGCCGCCAAGGTCGGCTGTCTCAAAAGGCCCTTGCAGTGCCCAACGCAAGCCAGGCCCATGCTTCACAGCGGCATCGATATCATGCGCCTCTGCGATCCCGCTTTCAAGTAAAAATACCGCTTCTCGGAGCAAGGCAGACTGCAGCCGGTTGGCAATGAAACCCGGACAGTCCCGCTTCAGTACAACCGGAACTTTCCCGCAACCGCGAAGCAGGTCAATAACTTCTGTTAGTGACTCTTCGAAAGCCTGGGGATGCTTCACAATCTCTACAAGAGGCACAAGTATAGCTGGATTGAAGAAATGCAGAATAATCATCCGCTCCGCGAACGCAATTCCTTCCGATAGTTGTGCCAACGGATAAGAGGATGTATTGGAAGCTACAAGTGCAGAACTTTTTATCAGGGGTTCCATTTGTCGGTAAAGCGTCTGTTTAACTTCCAGTCGTTCTGGAGCAGCTTCCACTACCAGATCCGCATCTTGAACAGCGACCTTTAAGTCTGTTGTATACTCTATTAGATTTACTACCGATTGTACATCCAGCCTGGTTGTGGATATAGATTGTGCGCTTTGCTCGCTTGCCACCAACTCCAAATTTCGTCTAATATGTGTGGCGGCCGTTTGCAATACTGAATCATTGATATCGTATAGGCTCACTTGCAAACCAAATTGCGCGAACAATTGAGCAATCCCATGCCCCATCGTTCCAGCACCTAATACCGCTACTTTTGCAATCAATCTCATCATCCCTTCATCGATACAAGGCTTGCTTACTGTGCCGTATACCCTCCGTCTATTACAACTGCCTGACCAGTCACACCTCCAGCCTTTTCACTAGTCAGGAACACAGCATAATCCGCAATTTCACGAGGCTGCAGCAATCTTTTCTGCGGGACGAGCGGGTAAATGACATCCTCTAACACTTGCTCCAGCGCTATTCCTCGATTCCAGGCAAGATCTGCAAGCTGGTTCCGGACAAGCGGTGTATCCACATATCCCGGACATAGTGCGTTCACAGTGATTCCATACTCTGCCCCTTCCAAAGCGGCGACCTTCGTCAAACCGATCAATCCATGCTTGGCGCTATTATATGCTGCTTTGCCAGCGAATCCGACCAGCCCGTTGATAGATGCCATATTGAGAATGCGTCCGAACTGCTGTTTTTTCATAATCGGAAATACATGTTTGATAGCCGTAAATGGGGCGACAAGCATCAGACTTATCAGACGTTCAAACCTATCAGTAGGAAAATCCTCTATCGCTGCGATGTGCTGCATACCTGCATTATTGACCCACACATCGATTCTCCCGAATTGCTGTATTAGTTGAGTAATGGCTCCTTCAAGCTCCTCTTCCGAGGTAACGTCAAAAGAAAGCCCTATACATGTAACGTTTCCTTGCTCCTGCAGCCTGCTCACTGCTTCTGTTACACGTTCCTCGCTGCGATCACATAGAACCACTATTGCTTCTTCAGCCGAAAAAGCTTCTGCCAACGCGAACCCAATCCCTCCCGCTGCACCGGTAATTACAACAACTCGATCTTTATGCATCATCTTTAGTACGCCTCAGCCTTGAACGCAGGGCTTAAAGTCAGCTTAGGCTCAATAGAAGCCTGGATCTGCTCTGGCGTATAGCCTTGAGCCGTCTCTATCAGCACTAGCCCATCAGCAGTCACATCCATTACGGCGCGCTCTGTAATAATTCGGTGAACTACACCTTGACCGGTTAGAGGAAGCTTGCAGCTATGGAGAATTTTGGGCTGTCCGTTCTTTGCTGTGTGTTCCATAATAACCAGAATGCGCTTAGCCCCGTGCACGAGATCCATCGCGCCGCCCATTCCTTTGATCATTTGCCCGGGAATCATCCAGTTGGCCAAATCACCGCTCTCCGACACTTCCATGCCGCCCAGTATCGCAATGTCGATATGCCCGCCGCGAATCATCGCGAAGGATTCCGCGCTGTCGAATAACACAGCTCCTGGGATCAGGGTGATCGTTTCTTTCCCTGCGTTGATTAGATCCGCATTAGCTTGATCAGGTAAAGGATAAGGACCAATACCGAGCAGCCCATTCTCGGACTGGAGCACGATATTCCGCCCCTTCGGAATATAATTGGCGATAAGGGTAGGCATACCAATCCCCAAATTCACATAGGAGCCATCGCGAATTTCGGCCGCTGCTCGTCTGGCGATTTTCTCACGAACAGCTGTTTTATCATCAAGCGCCTTGATCGGTTCGTCTCCTGATGAGGTTGTAAGACGTTCGATTCGTTTCACCTGCTGCCCGACGATCAGATTCTGGACATAGATGCCTGCCGTGTGGATGTGATCAGGCTTCAATTCTCCTGCCTCAACAAGCTCTTCGATCTCTGCAATGGTAATGGCTCCTGCAGCCGCAATCATGGAGTTGAAGTTTCTCGCCGTAAAGTTGTATACCAGATTGCCCATACGATCGCCTTTTATCGCGCGCACCAAGCTGTAATCGGCTTTCAATGCATGCTCTAGCAAATACTTTTTACCGCCAAATTCGCGCACTTCTCGACCTTCCGCAACAGGCGTCCCCACGCCGGCCGGTGTATAAAAGGCCGGAATACCCGCTCCGCCAGCACGAATACGCTCCGCTAATGTGCCTTGCGGGACGATCTCAATCTCAATTTCATTGGCGAGAACCTGGCGCTCGAACTCTTTGTTTTCTCCCACATAAGAACCGATCATTTTGCGGATTTGCCTGTTGCGCAGCAGAAGACCCAGACCCCAGTCATCTACACCGCAATTGTTAGAGATCACAGTCAAATCTTTTACTCCCGAATTCGCAAGTGCTACAATCAAATTTTCCGGAATACCGGAAAGCCCGAAGCCGCCCACCATAATAGTCATACCGTCTTTTATCCCGCTTATTGCCTCTTGAAATGATGTTACAATCGGTTTCATCGGCTTATCTGACCTCCTGCATATAAGTTTGGAACAGTTCACTATAATACTTAAGCAAAAATCGTGCCAACTTTTCGAGAGAGGTGAATCAGAACCTTTTTTTTCCGTTGTTTGGAGTAGGTCTATGGATATACGAAGAGGTTGGAAGTGAAGCGTAGATTGATGGCAGGGAGCAGCAGCATACAAAAATGGACTGCAAAAAATTATTGCGTTTACTAGCAAGCGATGGTAGGAAGAATCATATCGATCGGTGAATTTTCCCCATAACGCAAAGAAATTCCTGATAACAGGAAAATCAATCCTGTCATTAGGAATCCAACTTCATTTTATCCAGTTTGGCGTACAAAGCTGATTTACTCAGCCCGAGCCTTCGTGCTGCCAGACGCTTGTCTCCATTAGCTTCATTCAGGGCACTCTGGATCCATTGCTGCTCCATTTTCTCTAACGCTTCTTTTAAAGAACCATGACCATCACCAACAGCTCTTATTGTCGTTCCAACAGCTGCTTGCTGTTTCAAATATTCAGGAAGATCATGAGCTTTAATCGTACGGCCTTCCATCATAAAGAGTGTGCGTTCCAGCACATTGCTCAGCTCGCGCACATTGCCGGGCCAATTATAGGCTTGCAGCAGCTTCATTGCTTCAGGCTCAATTCTTATCGACTCCGCATCGGTTTCTTGACTTTGCAAGTCACATAGCAACTCCTCACACAGTAGAGGGATATCCTCCTTACGCTCTCGTAACGGGGGAATTCGAAGCTCGACAACATGCAATCTATAGTATAGGTCCCGCCGAAAAGCACCATCCTCCAACATCTGCTCAAGGTCTCGATTCGTCGCGGCGATAACCCTAATATCAACAGCTTCTGGTTTACCCCCGACCGGTTCGATTTCTTTCTCTTGCAGCACTCTCAGCAGCTTGGCTTGCATGCTTAGCGATAATTCCCCAATTTCGTCCAGAAAGATAGTACCTTTATCGGCCAGAGCGAATTTTCCCGGTTTACCTGTTTTCTTGGCCCCTGTAAAAGACCCTTCTTTATAGCCGAACAACTCCGACTCGAACAGAGACTCAGGAATAGCCGCACAGTTCACGGTAACGAACGGGCCATAGAATCGCTTACTCAACTGATGAATCGCATGAGCGAATAATTCCTTGCCTGTACCGCTCTCCCCAACTAGCAGCACTGTGCTATTGGAGTTAGCAGCCTTTGCCGCTACGGTCTTCACTTTTTCTATCGCTTCGCTTGTGCCTGATATTTGCTCTATTCGATATTTTGCAGCAAAAGCTGATCGGCCCTTCAGGTCAGAAGCATTCAAATAAGCTTTAATTTCTTTATATTTGGCATTCATCTCGAACAGCTTGTCGATATCCTGGAACATAATTTTACCAACGACAGCAATGAGCTCTCCTCCGCTAAATACAGGGATTCGATTCGCAATCATCCAATGGCCGCGTATTTTCTGCAGCTCCGCGAATTCGGCCTTACCCGTCTTGGCTACTAAATGCAATCTGGTGTTCTCAATGACCTCCGTAACATGCTTTCCAATCAGCTCTGAACGATCTCGTTCAATAAATGAAGCATAGGTTTCATTTACTTCGAGCACGTAACCGTCACGATCCGCCACCACTATGCCTTCATAGGCACTCTCCAGTGCGGTGCGATAAAGCTTCTGCTCTTCTTTTGACTTTGTCAAAGCATGAGACATTTGCTGCAGCAGCTGATGCACCCAACCATCTTTATGAATGTTCACTCGTATAGATCCTGCCCTTCCTGCAATTGCCGTGTCTAGTTCCTGTAAATATATATTACCATAGGTTCTTCAACCTGATCATCCGTAAGGAATCACCTGATTACATAATTTCTGCTCCAACGTGGAAAAATACAGCAAGGTTGTGCGCGGAATGTTCAACAACCGAATAATAAAATCCGGCAAGGAGTGAATCCACGTTTGAAACGATACTGGACATGGCTGGCAGGGTCGGTTGCGTTGCTGCTTCTCTTCACGCTCACGACTCCTGTAATGGCTGAACAAGATAGTGGAAGACCTTTTCATTTTGGCTTCAAAATGAGCAAGAACGGTCAACTTCCCTCCATAAATGAAGAAGGCTTCAAAGACATTATCGATAAGCATGGAGCAATCTTTCTCGGTGATACGAGCCGTAAAGCGATCTATCTAACCTTCGATAATGGTTATGAAAACGGGTTTACCCCACATATCTTGGATACGCTGAAGGAGAAGCAGGTGCCTGCTGTTTTTTTCGTAACTGGCCATTACATCAAAGAAGAACCAGAGCTGTTGAAACGAATGCAGGCGGAGGGCCATATTATCGGCAATCATTCCTGGAGTCATCCGGATATGACGACCATATCTGATGGCCAAATCAAGGAAGAACTCGATAAAGTTAAATCACAGGCCATGCAGGTTACTGGACAGTCTGACATGCTGTTCCTGCGCCCGCCTCGAGGAATATTCAGCGAACGTACGCTTGCTGTCACCAAACAATTGGGTTACACGAACGTATTCTGGTCCATCGCTTACAAGGATTGGGATGTCCATGCCCAAAAAGGCGCCCAATACGCCTATGATAGTGTGATGAAACAATTACACCCGGGTGCCGTTATGCTGCTGCACTCTGTCTCAAAGGATAACGCGGAAGCTCTTGGTCGAATTATTGACGGAGCCCGTAAGCAAGGCTACGAATTCTACAGCTTGGAACAATTAAACAGTCAGAAGCCAGATAGCCGAATTCTGGGTGTTCAGTAAGTAATCCAATAAATCGTCAGGTCCTGCTCGTTCAGAGATAGGTCTGGCGGTTTTTTTGATGGAGGCGTATAGTAAATAGCAAGAAAATCAGGTCCAAATAATAACAGAGGTGGGAAAGCTGAATGTCGCTCGATTCGATTGTAATCAGCACGGATTCTTCTTTATTGGATATGGATACGATCATGGGTTTTCTCAGCAAAAGCTATTGGGCCAACCATCGGTCACGGGAGACCATTGAGAAGGCCATCCGCAATTCTATGTGTTATGGGGTATATGATGGGGGCAAGCAAATAGGATTCGCTAGAGTTGTAACCGATCAAGCTACGATGTATTGGCTTTGCGATGTTTTTGTAGATGAAGCTTATAGAGGTCAAGGGATTGGCAAAATTCTGATCGACACCATTGTTACCTCTGAAGCCTTGAAAGGACTGAACGGAATTCTTGGAACGCGGGATGCACATGGATTGTATGAGCAATACGGATTTTCTCGGATTCAGGATCGCTTTATGCGAAGAACGGCTACATAGTTCATACCATCACCTGTAACTTATTGGAATGCGAAAACGTTAGTAGTTATAGATACATTCCAATAAGGGGGGCGTTCTATTGTGCGAATCAAATTGTTCATGGCCGTAATGATAATGGCTTTGCTGCTAGTCGCTTGTGGAGATAAACCGCCATTCCCCAAAATCAAAGTGGGTGATCAGAAGGTTCATGTTGAACCAGGCACATATAGCTGGCGCTTCCTGGCTAAACATGTCATTGCCGACTCTCCAGGTCCGTCTGATATAGTCGATCCCGAGCATGATGCAATCACCGTTGCCCCCGGCTCCGAGTTGAGCATTACCTTCAGCAGTAAACCGAAAACGATGGTGCTCTCGACCTGGGAGGGCATCCAGGAGCTTTCTACTGTAGAACTACAGTCGGGCAAATACAAGCTCCCTTCAGATAAAGGCACTTATATTTACTCTGTACGCGCCAATTGGAGCAAAGGCAGCGGAATGTACGCTTTTGTATTGAAGGTCGAATAATAATAAAAGCCGAAGGCATACGTTCTCGCCTTCGGCTCTCTATTTTAATCAGGAATGATTCAATTCTGCATCACAAAATCTTTGTCAACTGTTGCGTTCTCATCATCGAATACCCTCAAGGTTTCATAGCGGGTGTTGCGTTGAGCTGGAATCTTACCCGCTTCGCGGATTAACTGCAAGGTTGAATTAATCGTTACCTTGTGTGTTGTACCCGCCGCAGATACGACATTCTCTTCAATCATCGTGCTGCCGAAATCGTTGCAGCCGAAGCTCAGTGATTTCTTGCCAACTTCAGGTCCCATTGTTACCCAAGACGACTGGAAGTTCGGAATGTTATCCAACATCAATCGGCTAATCGCCAAGGTCTTGAGGTATTCATCCGGCCCGAGCTTCTCACCCTTCAGATTCGTATTATCGGGTTGGAATGTCCAAGGGATAAAGGCTAGGAAGCCCTTTGACGAGTAACCGTTGCGAATGCACTCATCCTGAGCGTCGCGAATACGCAGCATATGCAGCACCCGCTCCTCCATTAATTCGCCAAAGCCGATCACCATCGTCGCTGTTGTGTTCATCCCGATCCTGTGAGCGGTAGACATCGCTTCGATCCAATCAGTCCAAGAGCCTTTCTGGCGGCTGATCTTCCGACGAGTTCGGTCGTCAAGAATTTCTGCGCCCCCGCCAGGGAGCGAATCAAGTCCAGCTTCATGCAGCTGGCGAATCACTTCTTCCAGCGACAACCCGTCCGAAACATCTTTCATTTTCCATATTTCCGCAGGTGAGAACGAATGCATCGTAATGTCGAAGCGCTTCTTGATTTCTCGCAATAAATTCGTATAATAACTGAACGGCAAGTCAGGATTCGTTCCGCCCTGCATCAAAATTTCAGTTCCGCCTACATCGATCGTTTCCTGGATTTTCTGAAAAATAACTTCATCCGGCAGCACATAACCTTCCTTCGAGCCTGGGGCTCTGTAGAACGCGCAAAACCGGCAATACACGTCGCAAATATTCGTATAGTTCACATTCCGTCCAATCACAAACGTCGTAATCGGTTCAGGATGCCACTTCAGCATAATTTGGTTAGCCGCTGCGCCGATCTTCTCAATCTCATTAGAGGCATAAAGCTCCAGTCCGTCTTCCATGCCCAATCGCTCTCCTGCTACTACTCTATCCAAAATGCGATCCAAAACACTCATTTATCGGCACACTCCTTATCGCAACTGCAATCAGTGATTAAACATGCATATTCCCTAATGGTAACACAATCGCCTTGTCGCGTCATTACTGTGGAACGTAATCGTTTGACAGGTTTGGGACAATTTCATTTCCAGTGTTGCGTTTCCGTATGCCTCTGACTATAATGGGATATTAATATAACACAAAGCGTCGAAGAGAAAGAGTAGTTGGAACTTTTCTTTTGAACAGAGAGCCCCAGTCGGTGAAATGGGGTAAAGAAACGTCTGACGAACATGGTCTCCAAGCTGTGCATCGAACCTTGATCTCCCTTTAGAGGCAGATCAGAAAGTAGGCTGCAACGGGTGCACCCGTTATCGTGCTAGAGTATAACCGGCTGCGTGTCTATTCACCCTATTCTGATCAGCATACGGCGTACTTGAAGAGGTCAATCCCGTGAGGGGTTGATGAATTTAGGTGGTAACACGTGAGCACAGCTCTCGTCCTTTCTTAGGACGGGAGCTTTTTGTATTTTTAAACTTTAGTCGGAGAGGATGATCATGGATGAATATTTTTATTGGAGGCGCATGGCCCTATGCGAACGGTTCCCTGCATTTGGGACGTGTGGCGAGTTTGTTGCCGGGGGATATTCTGGCACGTTATTATCGCTTGAAAGGCGAGGAGGTGCTGTACGTATCTGGGAGTGATTGTCATGGTACACCGATTAGTGTTCAAGCTAGTCAGGAGAGCGTCTCTCCCGAGGTCATTGCGGATCGCTACCACAAGGAATTCTCCGAGTGCTTCCGTCAGCTTGGCTTCTCGTATGACATTTACACGAGGACGGACGACCCGTTTCACCATCAGGCTGTTCAGAAGCTGTTCCTACAGTTATTGGACAGCGGCCATTTAGTGCGTAAATCAGTGGAACAAACCTTTTGTACCGCATGTGACCAATTTCTACCAGATCGTTTTGTTGAAGGTCAATGTCCCCATTGCGGGCAGATAGCCAGAGGCGATCAATGTGACGCTTGCTCCTCTCTGTTGGATCCAATCGACCTCATTAACCCGACATGCAAATTGTGCGGGTGCACACCTGCCGCGAGACAGACCGAGCATCTTTATCTTGCGTTATCTCTGCTTCAGGAGAGGCTGGAGCACTATCTGGCGGAATCAACCGGATGGAGAGAGAATGCGGTTCATCTGACTGGCAGGTATTTGAATGAAGGACTTCATGACCGCGCCGTAACACGAGATTTGCCTTGGGGGATTGACGTGCCAGCAGCTGGCTTCGAAGGAAAAAAAATATATGTTTGGCTGGAAGCGGTATGCGGCTACTTGACTGCCAGTATGAAGTGGGCACAGGAAAACGGTAAGGATTGGAGGCGCTTCTGGTCCGAGGAGAACACTCTCGCTTATTACGTGCATGGGAAAGATAATATTCCTTTTCACACATTGATATGGCCCGCTATTCTGTTAGGTGCTGGCAATCTTCATTTGCCCGACCGCATCATCTCCAGTGAATATTTGACTTTGGAAGGGAAAAAGTTCTCGACAAGCCGCAATTGGGCGGTATGGCTGCCTGACCTGCTAGAGCGATACGATCCGGACACTATTCGATATTTCTTAGTCATTAACGGGCCTGAGAAGAGAGATTCCGACTTCTCTTGGAGAGAGTTCATTTACAGCCATAACAGTGAATTGTTAGGTGCATTCGGAAACTTCGTGAATCGTAATTTGTCGTTTATCCAGAAGTCTTATGGGGGAAGAGTTCCTGAGGCTAAGGTAGATGAGGGTATTCGATCACAATTGAGTCGTCTGTATGAACAGGTGGGAAGGCTGGTCGAAGAGGGTAAATTCAAGGAAGCGTTGGAGGTCGTATTCGCCTATGTACGCAGCTCCAACAAATACTTCGATGAACGCAAGCCATGGGCAGAGCTGAAGAGTGATCCATCCAGCTGCAGCACAACACTCTATACATGTATCCAGATTATTGCTAACTTATCCAATCTGCTCGAGCCCTTCCTCCCCTTCTCCTCAGAGAGAGTCCGCGGCTATCTTGGGCTAGGCGAGCCGGGGTGGGAATACATTCATGTACTCCCCGGCAAGCCGTTACCAGCACCGGAGATATTGTTTCAACGCATTGACCGCAGCCGGATTCAGGAGGAGACCGACCGTCTAGGGTGAGGCTGCTGGATTGAATGGGTGCATTTCCAAAATACAAAAAACCGTCGATCCCAGGATCGACGGCCACTTTATCTATTCTGCTTTCTATTCAGCTTCCAACTCGTTCTTGGCCGCTTTGAGTGCAGATGCAAGATCGGAGATCAGATCATCGACGTGTTCAATTCCGACAGAGAAACGCAGTAAACGATCATCCACGCCAACCTGCTTACGAATCTCTTCCGGAATATCGGCATGCGTCTGTACAGCTGGATAGGTCATTAGGGACTCAACACCGCCCAAGCTCTCCGCGAATGCGATCAGCTTAATATGACGAAGAATGGGCTCGACTAGTCTGGCATCCTTCACTTTGAAGGAGAATATACCTGTGTTCCCTGACGATTGCCGATTTTGTACCTCATAGCCAGGATGGCTTGGTAGTGCAGGGTAAAAAACTTCAGCAATCAGTGGATGTTCGAGCAAAAAGTTCGCAATTTGTGTAGCATTCGATTCATGGCGCTCCATTCGGATAGCCAGAGTCTTCATCCCGCGCATAAGCAACCAAGCATCCTGAGGACCCAACACTGCCCCAATCGAATTATGCAAAATGGCCATTTGTTCGGAAAGCTCCTTGCCCTTTGTTACAATTAGTCCTGCCAACACATCATTGTGTCCGCCAAGATACTTGGTCGCACTATGGACGATAATATCGGCACCAAGCTCAATCGGTCTTTGAAGGAAAGGTGTCAGCAAAGTATTATCGACAATACTGAGAATTCCTTTCTTCTTGGCCCAGCTGCAAACTTTTTCGAGATCTGTAATCATCATTAACGGGTTTGTAGGGGTCTCGATCAATACAGCCTTGGTTGCAGGTGTCCAGTTCGCTTCCAGTGCGTCCAGGTCATTAGTATCCACATACGTGGCCGTTACACCAAAGCGTGTCATGATTTTCTCGATTAAGCGATACGTTCCGCCGTACAAATCCAATGATACAAGCATGTGATCGCCTTGGCTGAATAAAGCAAAAACCGTCTGCAACGCCGCCATACCTGAACTGCAAGCAAACCCGGCGTCTCCCGATTCCAATTGGGCAATAGCCTGCTCCAGGATGGTTCGAGTCGGATTCTTCGTGCGGGAGTAATCGAACCCTGTGCTCTGCCCAAGCTTGGGATGGCGGAAGGCAGTAGCTTGGTAGATCGGATAACTGACGGCACCTGTAACCGGCTCCGAGATCGAACCGATTTGGGCCAAACGGCTTTCAATTTTCATAAATGATAGTTCCTCCTGGATAAGTGACTTGTTATCATAATAGGTTGCGAAGCAGCTTAAATATAAGAAGCCATATGGGCATTCAAATCATACGGGGTTTCTTGATAGACGTAGTAATTCAGCCAGTTAGAAAATAAAAGATTAGCATGTGCACGCCATGTACACATTGGTGTACGCGTCGGATCATCTTGCGGAAAATAGTTCTTTGGCACCGCAATCGGCAAGCCCTTTGCAACATCCCGGTCATATTCCCATTTCAATGTGAACGGATCATACTCAGAATGGCCGGTCACAAATATATGCTTGCCATCCTTGGTAGCCGCAATGTAGACTCCGGCTTCTTCGGATTCAGACAAGATCTCAAGCTTATCAATCGGAGCAATATCCTCTTTGCGCACTTCCGTGTGTCTGGATTGCGGGACAAAGAACATCTCATCAAACCCCCGCAGGAGCTTCACATGCCTCGTTGCCGTTGTGTGTGGGAATACACCAAAAATCTTGTTGTCCAATGCATATTTGCGCACTCCGAAATGGTGGTACAAGCCTGCTTGTGAAGCCCAACATATATAGAGGGTGGATGTCACGTTCGTATTGCACCAGTCCATAATTTGCTTCAGTTCCTGCCAATAAGTGACTTCCTCGAATTCCATCTGCTCGACAGGTGCTCCGGTAATGATCATCCCGTCGAAATACTCATCTTTCACATCTTCAAAGGTTTTATAAAACTGCTCGAGGTGCTCAGCAGATGTATTTTTGGACGTATGGGTTTTAGGGTGCAGCAACACAAACTCCACTTGCAGCGGAGTATTTCCTATTAATCGCAATATTTGCGTTTCGGTCGTTTCCTTAGTCGGCATTAGATTGAGAATGGCAATTTTGAGCGGGCGAATATCCTGGTATAGCGCTTCGGATTCGTCCATCACGAAAATGTTCTCCTCGTTAAGTATTCCTTTGGCCGGTAAATGATCAGGGATTTTGATCGGCATATACACTCACTCCTTTCACAAATTAAACAACAAAACAGCCTTTCCTCAGAGTTGAAGAAAGGCCATTTAACCGTACGTGCTAATGTCCTCTCTCATCTCCCAGAAACATACGATCTGTCTCCGCAAGAATTAGCACCGTGCGCCCCAGTCTCATAATGAAACGGGATTGTCGGTTGCCGGGTATCATAGGGCTAGTCCCTCCACCTACTCTTGATAAGAAAAGTTTTATTAAGTTACACTATATGATACTGATTTTTGCAGAAATGTCAAGACCATTCGTTACTGATCATTGCAAACCAGCAGCGGTAAAAACTTTATCAAATCCCTCTTTGGATCGTTGTAACAAAGCTTCAATCGATTCAGATGGAGGCGTCGGTGTTAAAACCTCTTGAGAGATAGGACCCGTGTAGCCGGCTTTATGCAAAGAGCTTACAAAAAGTCCAAGGTCAATAACTCCTTCACCCGTATGCAATCGTTCATTGTCTATCACTTGATCAACCGGCACATCAGGCGCATCATTAATGTGAACGTGTACGATCTGATCAGGACGGAGTCCAAGCAGATCTTCTGCAGATGGATTCGTCGTGTACCAGTGGAAGGAATCGAGCAACAGGCCGACATTCGGCTCACCAATCGCATCAATCCAGTCCAGCGTTTCTTCTAACGTCCATACGAACGGGTTCTTCCACCTCGTGCGCAAATGATGCGGTCCCACGTATTCAAGACCAAGTCGAATACCGTATGCGCCAAGTATGTCTGCACATGTGCGCAACCGCTTGGTTGCAAGGGCCATGAAATGTGCCGCGTTCATATCTGTCGACGGCAATATATATGTGCAGCAGCGGGTGCAGCCCACCTCTGCAGCAGCTGCTGCATTAGCAACGAGATCGGATAACCCGGCCTGAAAAACGGCGTCGGATGCCCGCCATTCGACCGGAAGTCTAATGGACCCCACAACGATCCCGGTTTCCTCCAATGTCGCTAATACCGCATCCTTACCATCGTTCTTGATCCAATCGCGAACTTCCAGGTCAACTGCTCCGAACCCGTATTGCTTCGCCAAACGAACGAACTGCTCATCATTGCCTACATTAGTTCCAAGACCTGCACGGGTCAAGCCTTTTATCATAGCCGATTCTCTCCCTTCGCGAGCAACATGATTAATAACTCCAGTCGAGCTTCACTTCGTTACCTGTGCGGGATGATTCGTATATGGCATCCAGAATCAGATTATTCGTAAATCCTGTCATTACCGAGGTCAATGGAGTTTTCCCTTCCGTAATACACTCCAGGAAGTGCATGCTAAGACGGCTGCGAGAACCCGCGTCATTGGCAGGTGTAACCAGTTCTGTTTCCATAGGAGAGTTGAATCTCTCTGTGAGGAATTTGCCCTTGCTGCCCCTGACAGCTGCTCCGCCTTCAGTGCCCATTAGATGGATGAACGGGGTATTGTCTGTATCCATGTGAACAGCCCAGCTTACCTCAAGCGTTAAAGAGCTTCCGTCTTCCATACGGATAAATGCAGAAGCCAAATCTTCAACGTCATAATAGCCGTTCCAATCCGGCTTACCCCAAGTGCCAATTCCGCGCTTTACTGGACCGAATTCAGCATAAGTGGCTCCGGTTACGGATATTGGCTTCGGGTTGCCCATGAGATGTAAAGACAAATCGAGCATATGCACACCGATATCAATAAGCGGCCCTCCGCCCGATTCTTCCATACGGGTAAACCATGTCCCCCAACCTGGAATGCCTTTGCGGCGGAACCAACCTGCCTTGGCCGTATAAATACGGCCTAATGCGCCATTCTCGACCTCCTGCTTAACCTGCATAGGAAGCCATTCCCAACGCATTTGGTGAGCCACCATCAGCGTCATGCCTGTCTTCTCTTGCGTACGAACGATGTTACGTGCGCTTTCTGCGTCTAGTCCCATTGGCTTCTCAAGCAGCACATGCTTGCCTGCTTCCATAGCCAGCACAGCTAATGGAGCATGATACTTATTCGGGACACCGATGATGACTGCGTCAACGTCAGGGCTTGCAATTAATTCTTCCGGTGTGGCAGAAACTTTAGGTATGTTATATTGCTTCGCACGGCTCTCTGCTAGCGGTAAGTAGGCATCCGTAACGGCTGTAATCTCGCATAGCTCCGGATACTTGCTGAACTCTTGAATATGCACATTTCCGATATTGCCTGCCCCGATCATTCCAAGGCGAATTCTTGTAGGATTCATGAAACGAAAACCTCCATTAATGGGTTAGTCCGACTTCTTCGGACTCTATCGTTATGATAGAATGAAATGGGACAGCCTGCATGTCATTTTTTACGGAAAAGATCCCTATTCTTCTTCATATTCCAAACAATTGAGAGGTATCCCTTCATGACCCTTTATCCGCTCCATTATATACAACATCCCAATGACAATGCATTGCTGCCCCTGAAATTCAGCAAACACTCCTTGCCCAATGGATTCGTTGCGCATCGACATGATTTCCTGGAGTTTTCTTACGTTCTGGAGGGGACCGGTTGGGAGACGATTAACGGCATCCGGTATCGGAAGCAGCCAGGCAGCTTTACCTTCGTCCTTCCGTATCAGGTGCATGAGATTCATACCGACCCCGGCTCTTGTCTTAAGCTGTATAATGCCGAGTTCTCCATGAATTTATTGTTCGACTCCGATCACAATGCAGGGATGCGAGGTTTGCTGATTGGTGAGGATCCACCTCTCGCTTCACATGTTCAATTAAACGGAGAATCGGACGCACATATTCGACAACTGCTTGATGACCTGTACAAAGAGTTTCACAGTAATGATTTGTGGCGTATACCACTAGTAAAAGCGAAGCTGACAGAGGTGCTGGTCTGCTTCGACCGATTGCGCCGAGCTTCGGCTTCCAGTACCGAGCATCCCTATGCTGCCGGGAGTAATACGAATAAACCGGGTCAATGGGAGAAAGCAATATGGGGCATCATTCAGTATGTGCACATGCACTATCAGGAAGAGCTTACTTTGGCGAGCCTCTGCACTCACTTTCATCTAAGCGTCTCCCATCTAAGTGATTTATTCAAGCGCCACTCCGGTCAGACCTTTCTTCAGATTCTGCATGAAGTGCGCATTCGACATGCCTGCGGCTTGCTGGCTTCAACCGATATGAGTATGGAGCATATTGCGCTCGAAGTTGGTTATGGATCATACAAGACGTTCTCACGTATTTTTAAGCAACAAAAAAGCGTTACAGCTAGTGATTATCGCAAATCGCACCAAATCCAAAACGCTTTCATATGATATTTTGTTCCTATAATCTTTACAATTGTCTCATGAATGCTCGTCTTGTGCGCTCGAGAAGTTAGGAGTATACTAAACAAGAATTTATTCGGTAATCCAATTCACAAATGGGATTTAGGAGGGAACGCTAAATGGAAGGTGACCGACCCAAGCCTATGAATAAACTGCATAGTCCAGGACGATCGCCGGAATCCGGAACGCGTTGCTTCTTAAGCTTTTCATACTAAGCAGCAACACGCTTATCATCCGCCCGTTCGAAGCCGTCCCCTATAGCAGTTTTGTGCGTATGCACAAATTCACAAGGCTGGAGCATGATGCAAGCCGGAGGAGAACTTCCTGCCGCAGCTGCATGATGCTTATTTCAGGTTTACTGCTGAAAGTTAACAAATTGGGGAAACTGCTAAGGGGTGAAGCGCATATGAAAGTAAGATTGGTACAGAATGGAATGTTCACAACAATTGAAGATACGCTGCAAATGTTAATACCGCCTGATAACGGCTTTTATTGGATAGATGCCGATGTAGAGGATCTGGAGATGCTCCAGCCGCTATTCCAGCTTCACGAATTAGCCGTAGAAGATACTTTATCTGAGGAAGAGCAGCGTCCAAAGATCGAAATATATGACTCCCACTACTTTATAGTGATCAACAGTATTCGTTACGATGATGAAGAAATATTTTTGCGAGCTCTTAACATATTCCTGTTCAAACATGCCATCATCACGGTGACCCAGCAAAAAATTAACGAAATCCGCGCCATTAAACCTATTCTGTGGGAAGAAGAAGTGAATTCCCCCGACCGTTTCTTGTATCATCTAGTCGATATTGTAGTCGATAAATACTTCAGTGTAGGCGATCGGATCGAAGTGAAGATTGAGAAGCTCGAAGAGGACATTCTGGTCCATACTAAGAAAACACACTTGAATGAAATCATCGGACTCCGAAGTGAAATACTTTGGTTGAAAAAAATGCTCGTCCCGCAAAAAGATGTAATCTGGACATTGAATAAGAAAGAGCTTCGCTTAATTGATGACCAACTTCAAAAATACTTCAGCGATATATATGAAAATGCGGTAAAGATAACGGAAACATTCGAAACGTTCCGCGATCTCGTTGGCAACTTGCGAGAAGCTTATCAAGCCAGTGTAGCTAACCGGGCAAATGAGATTATGAGAATCTTCACGGCGCTAACGACTATCTTCATGCCGCTCACGATTATTACAGGTATATACGGGATGAACTTCGATTTCATGCCGGAGCTGGAATCCAAATACGGATACTTCTCTGTACTGGGATTTATGTTATTGACGGGATCATCCATGTTCTATTTCTTCAAGAAAAAGGACTGGTTTTAATAAGGGGGACTGCCTGCAACAAAGGTTGCAGGCAGTTTTTGTGTGTAACGAGTGGTATTTCGGAGGACAGGAAAGGAGTTCGATTCGCTTGATGCTCTTGCAGGAAGAGGATATCAGATTGTCAATGCCGTAAGCTTCGTTGCCTCAGCACCCTGACGCCGGAAACGTAAGCGGAGCAGCCGCAGCCATTCATAGGTCTTCTCCAATTGAGCACCCGCCAGTTCTTGATCTTCACCGTAAAGCCGCTTTACAATCGGTTTGAGGAAACGGTCTCCTGCTTCGGAGAAGGCTAACCAGGCATCGTCTTTTTTCTGTTGCGGCAAGTCTCTTAGCGCTGGCTCAATTAGCGGCTCCATGTCGTACCCCTCCTTATCCAGCTCCTCGATCCTAGTCATCAGCTCGCGAGAAGGGAGATTCAGCCGCTGCTGCAGCCCTTCCAGGTCGAAACCTTCCGCTATCCCTTCCAGCAGCTTAAGCTTCGTTTCTCTGCGTTCTGCTTCATTCTTCGCGCGTAGATCCCATTGCTGTCTAACCCAATCCTCGAACCCGGAAGCATCAATATGTTCTGCAACCCAACTCAAAGGGAAGGCAGTGTTCCTTGTATAGGAAGCCGTCATACGCAGCAGCGGTTCGCCGTATAAACCGGTCTTGTATTCACCAAAACCAGGTATTTGCCTTAGTTCTTCAATGGTCTGAGGTAAAAAAGCACTGATCATTCGCAGCATACGGTTGGAAGCCAGAATAAACGGAGATTTGCTCTCTTTGCTCGCTTGCTCATTCCTCCAGACGCGAAGCTCCTGGAACAATTCGTCTCTACTGTTCAATTCACTGTAGTAGTGCATCATTTGCAGCGTTCTGGCCTTACCTCCAGGCAGGATGGAGCTCTCATTGCACATCTCGACCAGAGCGATGTACCCCTCGCTTCGCTTGTTTTGAATCCGGTTCCGAAAGCTCTGTATCATCTCCTTCCAGCTCATGCCGCTGAACCAGGTGTCCCTTACCGGTATTCCATCTGATCCCATCTCCATCCACTCAACCGACCATTCTCCCCCTTGTTCCGAAATGGATACTTGAGCCGTCGCAATCCGATCCTCCTCCAGTCGTTTCTCAAAGCTGTTCAAAAACACCAAATTCACTAAGCATCTGCCTCCCATAGGCTAATATTTTTGTCACTGGACAGCAAAAAGCACCCCTCCTACGTCACGTAGAAAGAGGTGCTTCCCCTGTAAAATGATTACTCCAAATATACCACAATTCCCCAACTCTTACAAGTAGATGAATCTGTTGAGCTCTCCTTTTATTGCATTATATATTTGGCTGTGTTACAGTTTGAAATGATCACTGTGAATAAAGATTGGCGGAATACTAGATGAGTACATACAAACTTCCAAATAAATGCAATAGATGCGAATTAGTGAGATCCCTCAACCGGGAAGGTTGAGGGATTTTTGTTTCCTTAGGGAAATAAAACTGGCGGGGGGAACAATTTGTGCAAGCAGGTAACAAGCAATCATGGATCGCGATATGGATCAGTCTCATAAGCAACATCCTTCTTACGTGTATCAAAATCATTGTAGGTATCGTCTTTCGAAGTCAAGTATTAATTGCTGACGGCATTCATAATGCCGGAGATGTTATCGCTTCGGTTGCTGCTTTTGGAGCGATGCGAATATCCAGTCAGCCTGCTGATGATGATCATCCGTACGGACATGGTAAAGCCGAGGTAGTTAGTGCAAGTATCGTAGCCATTATTTTGGCCTTGGCAGCCGTCTGGATTGGGTACCATTCCGTTGTAGCCTTATTCGGACCCGCTCCAGAAGCTCACCTCATCGCCTTGATTGCAGCTTTTATCTCATTAGTGTGGAAGCAAGTGCTTTATGTGTATACACTAAGGGTAGGCAAGAACGTGAATAGTAAAAGCTTGTTGGCTACCGCTTATGATCACCTGGCAGACGTTTACGCATCGCTCGCTGCAGTCATTGGTATAGGTCTTGCGCTCATCGGTGAAAAGTACGACTACACATATCTCGCCTATGGCGACCCCGCTTCAGGGATTATCGTTGCTTTATTAGTGCTCAAGCTTGCCTATCAGATGGGAGTAGAGTCCATTGATGTGCTTATGGAAAAAGCAGTCAAACAAGAGCAGATAGATCAATATGCGGCAGTAATTCACGCGATCCCCGAAGTGAAACGAATCGACCGCCTGCGCGCACGCGAACACGGCCACTACATTCTGGTTGATGCAAGGGTCGGCATTTCCGGTCAGCTTACTATTCAGGAAGGTCACGATATTAGCCGTAAAATCAAGAAGGCCGTAATGGATGCAGACTCCCAAGTAGATGAAGTACTCATTCATATCAATCCATGGTATAAGGAGTAAAGAACAACAGACTTGCGGTACAATCTTGCTTTTGCCGATCTGAGCCGCTTCCTGTATAATCAGAGATGCTTATCATAATGCCATCATGTATGTTTTTTAGGAGGATTTCCATGTCAGCTACTGAATTTGACTTTTTATACGATCATTCTGAAGATACGATTACCCGCTTTGTCTGTTTTGTCGGTCAGTCCTTGCAGCGCTTCGATCTGGCCATCACATCAACGAACCGTTTCTTCGGGAAGAAGCTTGTCATCGATATTCAATCCGGGCGAACGGCGATAATTGGACCCGATGATCTGGAGGATACAGGTTATCTGGAGCATATTTATAAGCTCGATGAGGAGCAGGCGGAAGAGTTGAGAACGTTTCTGATAGAGGTTGTAGGGATGGTGCATTTTACGGACATTTAGATGTCCATACATATTCCTTCTGCTGCTGTGGGACAATGGGAAAGAATCTAAACTCCCGCAAGCAGTGAGGTGAATAATCTATAATGCCCGAATCACACAATCCCAAGCACGATACGGAAGGTTTTCTTGAGGAAGACAGAGATCGGTATACCGATCTGGCCACAGTAGAATCTCAGCGCAATGATCTGATAGCGGAAGAATTCCCAGAGGGCGCCTATGGAATGAGTATCCCTTCCGAGTCTTTAGGGAAGAGCACTCCGTGGCGCAAGGATCAACGGCCGCCTAACCAATTCACCTATGAGAACCGAGCGCTCCATGAGGGACTGGATCGCGGAGGCTACCCAGGCGAGCACGATACGAATGACGAGTAATCAACTCCAGCTGCCCACATAACGAACTAAAATCCGTTGCCGACCTGATTAGATCGGAAGCGGATTTTTATTAGAATCGAGCTTGAATTGGCAAATGAAATCAAATAATTGTTTCGTCAGGCCGCCTTTTCCGAATTTCAGAAAAAGTTTGCGTTTACGTCCCTCTTGTACCGACTCCAGAAAAGCAATAATCATTCTCCTCCGCTCCACTATATGCATGAACCCATATTCATACAGCCAGTCATCAATCGTATTGTAGATGCCCTTGTTCAGCCCATATTGCTCAAAACAATAAGTTACAAACTTGTAATCCGGTACCTCAGCCACGTCAACTTCCAGCATAGTTATGTCCTCCTTCAGTACATTTTCCGTATAAAAAAACTTCCTGCCACCTGCTGCTCCGCTTTAGCAGATCAGGCTGCAGAAAGTCTCCGGCGATCCGGTTGACGCTGCTATCCTTTGTTATTCAAAGTTTCTTGTGAGCCTTTGGATTTTCTCGCAGAAGAGGCTTCCGCTTCGAATCGTTTACGCTCCGTTCGCTCAATTTGTACGATTCTTCCATCATGCACAACAATTTGTACAGTACCATATTCCAGACCATTGACACTTTGAATAATGCGTTCTGTCCAATACTCATCTATTTCGAGCGGCTTTGCCATCATCGTTCCCTCCTATTTTCACATTTATATGTGGACCGGCATGGGGTCGAATTTCAATCTATTCTCCTGAGTCGCATTCTCGGTATCATTGAACAAATAAATGCGATGAATAAGTACTTTGACTGCGTCTCCCGGGTCTAGAGTCGGCAATTCCAATGATCGATAGCCGAACAGACGGCTTCCTCCCACCTGAACTTCTACTTGCCAGCTCGTGCCGCGGAAGTAGATGTTTCGAACGATTCCATCTTCTGCTGCGGACAGTAAAGAAATTTCTGCTTGATATCCAATTTCCAGAAACTCAGGTCTGACCATTGCTTTCGCATTCGCAATTTCGAGCAGCTCGAAGCCTTTCAGCTTGGATGGATCAGACACTTGATTAGACTCCCCTATGAACCCTGCCACAAAAGGGGTCTGGGGCTGTTTATAAATATGAATGGGCGATCCTTGCTGCTCCAATCGGCCGTTATTGATGATCATTAATTGGTCCGCAACCTCTACTGCTTCCTCCTGATCATGGGTAACGAAGATCGTAGTAATTCCAACCCGATCTATCATATCCTTCAACCAGGTGCGAAGCTCTTTACGAACCTTGGCATCTATGGCTGCGAAGGGTTCATCCAATAGCAAAAGCTGAGGCTCAGGCGCGATGGCTCTGGCAAAAGCTACTCGCTGACGCTGACCTCCCGAAAGCTGAGAAGGAAGACGTTTCTCCAACCCCTTCAGTCCAGTCAGCTCAATCAATTCGGATACACGCTCTTGGATCCGTGCTTTCGTTCTCTTCTGCACCGTAAGTCCGAAAGCTATGTTATCAAACACATTCATATGTCGGAACAGGGCGTAGTTCTGGAACACGAACCCGATTCCCCTCTCTTGCGGAGGCAGATCATTCACTTTTTTTCCATGAAAAAGGATATTTCCTGAATCAGGCTGTTCGAGTCCCGCAAGCATTCGGAGAATAGTCGTTTTACCTCCTCCACTCGGGCCTAGAAGCCCGATTAGCTTTCCTTTTTCGATCTCGAAGCTAACGTCCTTTGTCGCTTGAAAGCTGCCAAAGCTTTTGGTCAAGTGTTCGGCTACGATATGCATGCGGCTTATTCCCCTTCCTGACTGCGATGCGTCTGAAATTTCCATTCGATAATACTTTTTACGACTAATGTCACGACAGCTAGTAATACCAAGAGCGAAGCGATAGCGAACGCCCCTGCGAAATTATACTCGTTATACACAATCTGAATGTGCAGAGGCATCGTATTCGTTGATCCGCGTATGTGACCGGAAACGACTGAGACTGCTCCGAACTCACCCATCGCTCTTGCATTACACAAGATAATCCCGTACAGCAACCCCCATTTAATATTGGGCATGGTCACTTTCCAGAAAATTCTCCATCCTTTGGCACCAAGCGTTACAGCCGCTTCCTCTTCCTGTGCGCCTTGGGCTTGCATGAGCGGAATCAGCTCTCTCGCTACGAATGGAAAGGTCACGAAGATCGTGGCTAAAACGATACCAGGCAAGGCAAAAATAATTTTGATATCATTATCCTGCAGCCAAGGACCGAACCACCCTTGAGCACCGAATAATAGCACATAGATCAGACCTGCAATGACGGGAGATACTGCAAATGGCAAGTCAATAAGCGTTAATAGTAAGTTCTTGCCTTTGAAACTGAACTTCGTAATGACCCAAGCTGCCGCTATCCCAAAGATCAGATTGGCGGGAACCGTTATGGCTGCAACGGTCAAGGTCAGCCGAATGGAGGAAGCTGCGTCCTCTTCTACCAATGCGGCGAAATACACTTCAGCACCTTTGCGGAACGCTTCCGCGAATATACTGACTAGAGGAAGGATTAATAAAAAGCCAAGAAACAAAAGAGCAATTGTGATTAACACGATTCGGACAAAGCGAGATTCGTTAATGTGTTGAGGTCTTGAACCTGTACCAGGGCCTTTCGTTGGTGCTGTCGTCACGTATCCAGCCATGTAATTATTCCCCCTCCTCTTCTACAACGATGCGGCATGTCGATTCGACCGCCATTGCAGGAAATTAATAACAAGCAACAAGAGGAAGGAAATAATAAGCATGACCATCGCAATTGCAGTCGCTCCAGCGTAATCGTATTGCTCCAGCTTCGTCATAATGAGCAATGGAGCAATTTCCGTTTTCATGGGCATATTTCCAGATATAAATACAACGGAACCATATTCGCCAACTGCCCGAGCAAATGCAAGAGTGAACCCTGTAATGATAGCAGGAAGCAATTCAGGAAAGATGACTTTCCAGAACGTTCTCCATCTCCTCGCACCAAGACTGACCGCCGCTTCCTCTACTTCTTTCTCCAGCTCCTCAATAACTGGCTGCAACGTCCTTACTACGAATGGAATTCCTATAAACGTCAGAGCCAACATGATACCGAGCGGTGTAAATGCAACCTTGATGCCAAGCGGTTCCAACAAGCGACCGACCCAGCCATTCTGCGAATAGATCGTCGTTAAAGCGATACCGGCCACTGCTGTTGGCAATGCAAAAGGCAAGTCAACCAAGGCATCAATTAATTTTTTGCCAGGAAAGGTGTATCTCACGAGCACCCAAGCTACAATAAACCCAAATATCGTAGTGATTACTCCCGCTCCAATTGCAGTTCCAAAGCTAATCTTATAGGAAGCTATCACTCTTGGATCCGTCACTGTTTGCCAAAACTTCTCCCAACCCATACCCGAAGTTTTGATAAAAATAGCTGACAATGGGAAAAGGACGATCAAACTTAAATACATAACAGTAAAACCCATCGAAAGACCGAATCCGGGTATAATACTGCGCTTTTTCCAACCTTTCGCCATCTAACCTGTCTCCCCGCTATAGGATTTACGCTGAACGCCCTATAGAGAACGTTCGACGGAATTCCATTCCATCATTTATGGTTTGTAAATTTGATCGAATACGCCGCCGTCAGCAAAGTGTGTTTTTTGCGCTTTTTGCCAGCCGCCGAAGATTGGATCGTCAATCGTGAACATATTGATCTTGGCAAATTGGGATTCATATTTCTTAGCTGCTGCTTCCAGACGTGGACGGTAGTAGTTCTTGGCCGCTATGTTCTGCCCTTCCTCGGTGTACAGATACTCCAGGTATGCTGTTGCCACTTCACGAGTGCCCTTCTTGTCAACTACCTTATCGACTACAGCTACTGGAGGTTCAGCCAGAATACTGACGGATGGATTTACAATTTCGAATTTGTCTTTGCCGAATTCATTGATCGATAGGAATGCTTCATTCTCCCATGCCAGCAATACGTCGCCAATGCCGCGTTGTACGAATGTAGTTGTCGAGTCGCGTGCACCGGAGTCAAGCACTGGCACGTTCTTGAACAGCTTTTGCAGGAATTCCTTTGCCTTCGCATCGTCTTTACCATTCTTGTTATATGCGTATCCATAAGCTGCTAAGTAATTCCAACGAGCACCACCCGATGTTTTTGGATTCGGTGTAATGACTTGAACGCCTGGTTTGATCAGATCGTCCCAGTCCTTAATGCCTTTCGGGTTCCCTTTCTTCACAAGAAATACGATCGTTGAGGTATAGGGTGAGCTGTTGTTCTTCAGCTTGCTTTGCCAGTCCTTCTGGATCAGATCCTTCTCTTGAATGGCATCTATGTCATAAGCAAGAGCTAATGTGACCACATCTGCTTCTAATCCATCTATCACAGATCTTCCTTGCTTACCCGAACCCCCGTGGGATTGCTTGAAGGTAACGGTCTGATTCTTCTTCTCTAACCAGAATTTCGAGAAAGCTTTGTTAAATTCCTGATATAGTTCACGTGTAGGATCGTAGGATACATTGAGCAGCTCTACATTCGGGAGTTTAGCTCCGCCACTAGCATTAGCGGTTGTCTTTTCTGTAGCTCCTCCTCCGCATGCTGTAAGAGTAACCATCGTAAGTACGATTAAACTAAGTAAGGACGTCTTGCTTAGATACCGGAGCACATTTGTTTGTTTCATAATAATAACTCTCCCTTTTCATAAGTAATTGTTATAAATCACTGTCAGTTCATCGTTTATCATGCTACTTTAAGCGGGCTCCGGCTGTCCGGTAGACAAACTCAATTATTCCGATAAACTTACTCTGATATTGAGTATATTAGCACCGCTCACAATATGTGTCAATATGATTTTTTGAAGTATCTCCCTAAAAATTTACAATACGATTCGACATTTTTCCCGAGACTTCGACAACTACGATGTGGTAACTTCTGTAAATAGTAGGATAAATTCCCCAATACCGAAGGCCTAGGTTAGAAGGTGAATAAAATAGATTTATTTTCCGAGGAAGTAACTAATGGAGGGATAAAATAATGGGCGTTTTTACTAATTTGTCGGATATAAAACATTCCTGGACCTGCTTATCAGACATCAGTAGAGAACAACTTGAGCAATGGAATGATTCATTTGCCGCTTCAGGTATTAGCCCTGCTACTCATCAACTAATCGTACGTGTTCCGTTGGAAATAGCGAAACAGAAAGTAACGGATCATTCCACGTTTATTTCACAAACGAATGAAGTGATTCGATCACTTCATGAACAACTTTGTACACCACATTTCTTCATTTTGACAGATGCAGACGGAATGATGTTGGACGCAGTTAGTTTCAACTCTGCTTTACAATTACTTGAGAACATCAACATTGGCTTGGGGACACTATTTGCTCTTGATTGCGGAGGGATCAATGCAATCTCAATGGCTATGTTGTTACATTCGACTGTTGTTTTAAAGGGAACAGAACATACATTGGATCTTTTTAAAGACTGGACCTGCATCTGTTTTCCGATTAAGAATGGCGAAAGCGTAGTCGGTTATTTAGATCTCTCATTCAAAAGTGATATTGAAGTTACTTTCGCTGTCCCGCTTCTTGAAAGGGCAATCCGTGAAATCGAGAAAAAGTTGCAAAATCTCAATCCTGAAATCAAACAAAAAAAGATAATAGAATTATTCGATGCGTACAGTCTATCCATTCGGGAGAAAGAAGTTGGCTACAGGTGGCTGCAAAATCAGAGTGCCTTACAGATAGCAACATCGATGGGAATAACCGAAGGAACTGTGCGAAATATGCTTAAAAAAGTGTATGCAAAAACAGGCATCTGTGATAAGGGACAATTCATCAGGAAATTTATTGTATAAAATATCCTATTTGGGATATATACACATTTATTGATATATAGTAGTTTAGTCTGAGTATATAACTTAAAAAGTTTATTAAAGAATATGTACATTTACTCAAGGTATTCTTTTATATCTTTTTAAGATTATATAAAATAAATAAATTTTTCGGGAGGTAAGAATCATGAATTCAATAGGTTTTAACGAAATTTCTCAAGAAGAATTATTGGCGATTGATGGTGGAGGATTCTGGTCAGAAGTAGCTTATTACGCCTTTGCTGGTGGAATGGGTGCACTTGGAGGAGCAGTAGGAACAGCAATCGGAGGCCCTATTGGTGGGGCTGTTGGTGCTCGTGTCGGATTTGTAGTTGGCGGAATGGCAGGGGCTTGGGCTGGAGATCAAATTTGGGATGCTACGCACTAATGATTTCTACATTAATCAATCTTGCGATTGTTACTGTGATTTTATTATTTTTGGATTTCTTTGTTGAAAGCAAATTTCATATAAGAAAACGAATAGTAATAAAAATTGGTGTAATAGTAACAATTATTTTAACAATTCTGGTGGTAATACTTATAGATTTCATTTTGGTAAATTATTGGCCAGAACTTGATAATAATGAATTGTACAAATATGCAAAGATAGGTTTTATAATATATTTCTTACCTAGGAAAGGAGATAAATCATGACTAAATTCGTTGAGTTAAATGATAAAGATTTAATTGAAGTTGAGGGTGACGGTTTACTAGGAGCATTGGCCGGGGGGGTTATTGGGTTAATGGTTGGAATACCAGTAGGTATGACCGCCTATACAGTAGGAAGATTTACTGGAACAGCTTCTACTAATGATTTTGATAGTGTTATGAGAGATTCGATGATGGCCAGCGCTGGAATTGGAATGACACTCGGAACTTTTGCACCAACACCTTAAACGTTTGGATAGCAATTAAATAGGGCTGGTGTACATTAGCCAGTCCTATTTAATGATTAAATATATAACATTTAGATTGAAGGGAGTGAAAAAAATGATATCTACGGTAAATCTGAATGAATTATCTCTTAATAAACTGATAAGTATTGAAGGTGGTGTTAATTGGGGACAGTTATTTGAAGGCGCTGCAATATTTGCAGGGACAATGTTAGCAGTTGCAAGTACCTGCATTAGTTGTTCTTGCCGCAGGGGTTTCAGGCGCAGTTTGGGGTGGGTATACTGTAGGAATCTCTTATAAAGATGAATCGAACAAATAAAGTAGCATCAATCAATATGGCGTTACTTATTGTCATAATATCCAGTTTTAAGGAGAGATAGATGAATTTGTTTAGTAAGATGCACTATGTTATTTCTCTGATAATTGTTAATTTCATAATAGGCTTCATAGTATTACTCCAGCGTTATAACAGAGATGCCCTCTCATTGTACAATTATTAGTGTTCCTTTTACTCGTATATTTGTATTTTCAAAAAAAAGAGAATTAGATATGTGGCTTTTTTTTTACTTCGAACTATTTGTTTTTTCTTCTCTAGCAATAAGTCACTTTTCTCCATCTTTCTTTTCTTCTGATTTAGTGAATTTCGCAATGATAATTATTGGCATAATTGTAGCAGTTGGGATTGTTTACTTTACAAAAAAGAACGTTGAAAATGATAAGAATCAGGATGTGTAATGTGATATTTATTAGGAAATATATTACTGTCAAACAACACGACATGAAAGATTGCGGAGCAGCTTGTCTTGCCACGATCTCCAAACACCATGGACTCAAGACTCCCATATCTCATATTCGTGAAATTGCCGGCACTGACAAACAAGGAACCAATGCTTACGGACTTGTCAAAGCTGCCGAAAGACTTGGCTTTACCGCCAAAGGTGTCAAAGGCGATCAGGAAGCATTTTTCAGCGAATTCCCACTCCCGACTATCGCCCATGTCATCATAGATCAATCACTGCTTCATTATGTCGTCATCCATCGGATCACAAAGAAACAAGTAATCATAGCCGATCCTGCAAAAGGCATAGTCAAGTACACTCCTGAAGACTTCTTCAAAATATGGACCGGAATATTAATCCTTATGACCCCCTCTCCCACTTTTCAAAAAGGAGATCAGACTAAGGGTTTGTTTGCGCGTTTCTTTCATTTATTAATTCCCCAAAAGCGATTGTTAGGAGGTATCTTCTTCGCCTCTATCCTATATACGTTGTTAGGTATTCTCGGAGCCTTCTATTTCAAATTTCTGCTCGATGAAATCCTGCCTTATGGCATGCAAAAAACGCTCCATGTTCTGTCCATTGGAATTATTTCACTTTATGCTTTCAAAACGCTCTTAAGTGCATTCCGCAGTCATATGTTGCTCTATCTCAGCCAGAAACTGGACATTTCGCTAATACTGGGATATTACCACCATGTATTACAGTTACCGATGAATTTCTTCGGTACCCGGAAGACAGGAGAAATTATATCACGTTTACTGGATGCTTCCAAAGTCCGAGATGCCATATCCAACGCAACCTTGACGATTATGATTGATGTGCTTATGGCTATAATCGGAGGGATCATCCTCTACATGCAAAACGCCGTTCTGTTCGGTGTCACCATCATTCTAGTACCAATCTATCTCGTATTGGTATGGACTTTCCGAAAACCGTTCGAACGAATGAACCGCAAACAAATGGAACAGAATGCAGCATTAACTTCATATGTGGTAGAGTCCATTAATGGAATAGAAACAGTCAAAGCCTACAATGCAGAGTCCCATGCCGGATATGAGACAGAGAAGAAATTTGTCACGCTTCTTCGCACGGTGTTTCGTTTCGGTTTAATGAATAACGTTCAAGGCTCGATAAAAGGATTTGTGCAAGCGGCAGGAGGGGTAGTAATCTTATGGATTGGTGCTTACCAAGTGCTGCAAGGAGAAATGACAATCGGTCAGTTGATCACCTTCAATGCTCTACTCGCTTATTTTCTCGATCCGATTCAGAATCTAATTAACTTACAATCCACCATTCAAACAGCTGTTGTCGCTGCTGACCGTCTAGGTGAGATACTCGACTTGGAAACGGAAAAAGCTTCCGATGAAGATCGGAAGATAAATCCGTCCTCCATTAAGGGACAGATTGAAGTCCGGAATCTTGATTTTCGATATGGTACAAGGCATCTAGTACTCAAGAATATTCAATTCTTCTTAGGCTATGGAGAGAAAATCGCCTTTGTCGGGGAAAGTGGTTCTGGAAAGACCACCCTTATCAAATTGCTTATGAACTTCTATCAAGCCGAAAAAGGCGAAATTCTGTTTAATGGCAACAACATTCAAGATATCAATATGGATGTTTTGCGGTCTAGAATTGCTTATATTCCTCAGGACACCTTCTTCTTCAGCGGGACCATTCGAGAAAATCTATCATTGGGTATTAACGAGCCTATTGACATGGAAGTCATGGTAGAAGCTTGCAAGATGGCTAAAGTACATGACTTCATCAATGAGCTTCCATTACGCTACAACACAATGCTCGAAGAAAATGGATCGAACTTGTCAGGCGGTCAGAAACAACGCCTAGCCATTGCACGAGCCATAATAAGAAAACCGGACATCCTGATTATGGATGAGGCTACTAGCAACCTGGATTCCACTACGGAGAAGGCCATTTCAGAAACAATTGATAGCTACGGAGATGTTACCGCCATTATTATTGCTCATCGACTGAGCACTATAATGCGCTGTGATCGAATATTCGTAATGGCCGATGGGGCAATTATTGAAGCTGGTTCGCATGACGAACTGATGCAACAAAGAGGGAAATATTTTGAATTATGGAAAGATCAATTACCTGGTTTAGCAACCCTGCAACAATCTGTTGAATTCGTACCTGCTTTATAATTGCACTTTGAATACGGAGATACGAGTATGAGAGCTATAGTAAGAAACATAAATGAAATGTCAGATAGTCGTGAGTTACTAGAGAGCAGAACACGCCCTTTCATTACAATATTTCTGGCACTACTCGGTATCATCATTGTGGGCGCACTATTCTGGACCTATTACGGAGAACTGGATATTACCGTAAAAGCTCACGGTATTGTACGTCCTAATGAAAAGTTAAGTACGGTCAAAAACAAAGTGATCGGTAAAGTAGATTCTGTACAATTCAAAGCTGGACAACGGGTACTACAAGGGCAGGTTCTTTTTACTATCGCAAGTGAAGATCTAGAATTGGAAAAAGAAACGGTAACTGCTGAAACGAAGCGTCTGGATTCAGAGCTTGCATCTATTGTCCATTTTAAGGAGCAACTTATTCAGGATGGAAATTCATTTATTGAAGGCACGAACGATCTTGATTACCTCCAGGACAACCCTGTCCGTCAGCGCCTGCATTATCAACTTAAATCAGCTTTGCAAAAAATAAAAATACTAGAGTACGAAATAAACCAGGATGAACGCTTGGCAGATTCCATTGTTCAGGGTCGCAATCTATTTACGGAAACAGGGTCGGAGTATTTCAACAAGTACAGAGAATATGAGTTAAATGTCACCAAACTGATGTTTCAGAAGCAGAAAGCAGCAGAAGAGTTTCGTCGAGCTGTTGCCATTCAAGGTGAAACTCCGATTCTAAAAAAGCCTCTTGAAGAAATCACAACCAATCTCGAAAGCTATCTGAACGATTCTATATTAAAGCTGCGTACTGGAATATCTTCTAATCGACGTCAATTAGAAGAGCTGAGACTCTCACTCGCCAAATCCTATGTAGAGCTTAACGAAGCGATTCAGACCGGTCAAGATCAGATAAGGAAGCTGAATAATCGGTTACTGGAACTCCACATTAGCAAGCAAGATCGCATAATAACGGCCCCTATATCAGGAATCGTTAATGTTATTACCGACATCAATATAGGAGACTTGCTGCAGGCTGGAGCTGATGTGATGACCATAGTACCCGAACACAATGGAGTCTATTCCGTCCAATTGATGCTCCAGAATAAAGACATCGCCGACATTAGAGTAGGAGATCGGATCAAATATCACTTCTCTGCCCTGCCTTATAAGGAATATGGCGAATTATTCGGTTACATTCGTAAGATCGGTGCTGATGCGACCATTGATCGTCAAAGTGGAGGAAGCTACTATACGATTGAAGCCGACATTGAGAATCGACCTTTGTACAATAAAAAGGGCGAACTAGGCGAAGTCAAGGTAGGTATGGCAAGCGAGGCCTATGTCATAACCAAAAGCGAGAAAATTCTGTTCTACCTCCTTCGAAAAATCGATTTAAAAGAATAGGCGGGAAATGAGAAATACATGAAAATGACTGACATGGAGGAATTGAAAGCTAGATGAATAATAAAATTCAGAATACGGAATGGATTACTACAAGAGTGAGAAGGATGCTTGTCGTCTTACTCTGCGCTCTGTTACTATGCGCACTCCCCACATCAACTTCGGGTGAAGAAACTCCATCGTTCGAATGGACAACAGAAGTCCGAAACCTATTACAAGCGCTGCACATTAGTTCCCCTGAATTTGATAGTAAAGAGATAAATGTGGACCACATGATTGAATCCATCGGAGATCCTTACACACAATATTTCACTAATGCGGAGAGCCAGAAATTTCTGAACGCTGTGAATGGTGATGGGAATGCGCTAGGAATTGAGTTTCGTAAGGATGAAGAAGGAAATTTGTATATTACACGAGTGGAGCCAGGATCACCCGCTGATCGGAACGGGATTGTATCAGGAGATATTATCGTAGCTGTCAACGAGGAAGTCGGCTCTTCCGATCAATTACTAAAGCGTCTTGACGGCCGGGCCAAACAATCAGGAGATCCCGTTACTCTATCCATAATTCGTGGAAACGAAGAGATATTAACACCTCTTGCATACGAGAATGTTCACTTCTCGCCTGTTCGATCTTCCATGTTAACTGATGGCATTGGATATGTTCGTCTATTAGGTTTCACTGCCGATGCAGACAAACCATTCGAAGAAGCTTTGAAGCTGCTAGAATCCCAAGGAATAAAGTCGCTGATATTGGATCTCAGGGACAACGGAGGCGGTTACCTGGAAACAGCTCGACGAATTGCCTCTAATTTCCTTGAAGGCGGAATTTTAATGAAAACCAGAACCCGATCCGGCGACTGGGAAACCACTATTCAGGGCGGAAGGAAAGCACCTTACCCTTTATACGTATTGGTAAATGAACGGACTGCCAGTGCGTCGGAAGTGTTGGCTGGAGCCCTTCAAGACCGCAAAGCCGCTACTATAATCGGACAGACAACTTACGGCAAAGGAGTCGTGCAGGAAATGTTCCCACTCTTAAGCGGCAAAGGCTTCTTGAAGATAACGACTAAGGAGTATGTAACACCAAACGGATCACCCGTCAATAATCGTGGAATTATTCCAGATATACAAGCAGATGGAGGGATAGAAACGCTGCTTCGCGCTGTGAAGCTGGCTGGATCAAACGTCATGACATTCTCCGTTAGCAAGTTGGCAGAGTCTTTGAATGGAGCAGAATGGCCTCGTCAAACACAAATCATCCATATGAACGGCAGTCTCTACGCGCCAGCCAGGTTGTTGTCAGGGCTAATCGATGCAAGTGTAACTTGGCAGGAATCCACACGCAGTGTATTAATCGTGCGAAAAGGCGTGTCCATCTCCTTCTCACCCGACAATACTCGAATGTTCCTAAGAGAAGGAAAGGCTTACCTTAACATAGAGGAATTCCGTCAACACTTTCCATCCCTTCTAATAGAAGAACACAGCAACGGTCTGACACTGATAGCAAACCCTTAACACGTGACTATGAACGTGCGGGGTGCCTATAAATATTAAACGCTGAATGGCGAGTAGGAGCAAATGAGATGAAGAAGAAATGGCTAACAGCAATTTTGGCGGTAGGATTAATTACAGTATCGGCCTCACCAGCACTTGCAGCAGAGACGAATGCGGAAGTAAAAGTGCTTGTAGATGGCACGCAGTTGACATTCGAGGTACCTCCAACCATTCAGGATGGGACAACAGTGGTTCAGTTCCGACCGATATTCGAAAAATTAGGTTTAACCATTGGTTGGAACGAGGAGACACGCACAGTAACCGGGAGCAAAACCGACCTTCAGGTAGAACTGCAAATTGGTAACGACCAAGCTACCATCAATGGCCAATCGTTCAAGCTTGCACAAGCTCCTAGCATCGTCAATGATTCAACAGTTGTTCCATTACGTTTCGTTGGAGAAGCATCCGGAAAGGATGTAAACTGGGACGGATATACAAAAACCATTCGAATTGCTAGTGCTGAGGCAAATATTAAAACCTTTGTCGCTGATAACGTTATGTATACAGAATCCGAGGATTTATTAGGCGCGTTGTCCGCCATGGATGAAACCGCTCAAAACCTGGAAGCAAGCGCGGCTATGATGAAACAAATATTCACTCTCTTCAAATTGGACTACGAATTGAATAGTGTAAGTGTTCAAGATGTTAAAAACGATTCAGCAACAGCAGTCGTAGATATGACCGTTAAGAAAACTGAAGGCCCAGATTTTAAGAATAATCGGTCCATTACCCACTATCAGTTACATAAAATAAACGGTTCGTGGAAAATCTCAGGTTCTTCCATCAGCAAAACAAATTTTCTCAATGAAGACAAGTATAAGGATGAGAAGCCCGCTATTGCTGAATCAGACCGGAAGGTAATCCTGGAGCTGGTGGAGAATATTCGTACGTATAGTGAAAATGAAAACTTCGATGCCCTTCTCAAGTTATATGACCCTGAGTTCCCCAACCTTGAGAATGTGATGACCACTTCCAAATATTTGGCTGCTGCTTTTTACCTTAAATTCGAGCTTTCAAATGTAACTATCATTCAGTCCAAAGATAATACGGTAACCGTACGATTCACTGAAAAAATCTCGAAAGTATCTGGCCCTGCCTTTAATAATACATTGGTGGACGGGGTTCTGGTTCTGCGTAAACAAGCGGATGGAGCTTGGAAAATGTTCAAGGATGACATCATCTCCACTGAAGCTGTGAATTAAATACGATTGCTTTTTATGGCCGGAAGGCTCTTGTATAGAGCTTTTCGGTTTTTCTAAGTCAAATAGAATTCGTCTCAACACTCTGATGATGAGAGGTTACCATGAACAAGAGGGAAGTTGAAAACTGGAAGAAGGTCAGACGTAGAGGTCTTGTGTTTTACTTGATAATAACTGTTATCGTTGCGGCAATTGGTAGTGTACTGGGTAGTATGTTATATCAAACTATAAGCGGAACGGAGTTAAGTACAAGCAGATTATTTGAGACAACACCGAGAGCCATATTTACTGGTTCCATTGTGACTGTTCTCATTTGGATTATTAACGAAAGAAGATACCGCAAAGGGAGTTAGTTGACCATGAACTTGGCCCCGAAAAAATTCTCGTATCGTTCTACCAGAAACCGTTTACTACTCTATCTGGCCGCACCTCTCATCTTAGTCGCTAACGGACTATCTGCTATCGTCGCATTTATGGAAGCTAATGTCTTCATCGGGGTCTCCCGTTCCGTATTTGGAATTGCGGTTATATTTATATTTGCTTACATATTGAATGACTCGCGAAAAACCAAAGTTTTGCAGCTTGAACCACACATGCTACTTTTAGATGACAATCAAATTGAACCGACTCGGATTAAGCGTATTATCTATAGTCCTAATCAGATTTATATAGAATACATGGTCGGTAAACGTCGCAAACAGCAGGAGACAATTTCATTTTTTCAATCTGAGCGCGAACAAGCACATCATGCCATCATACAGTGGGCTGAACGTAATGAGATTAAGGTTCAAGAGAAGGAACTGTAGATGAAAAACGAATAATTAGTAAAGCTCGGTTATTAAGCCGAGCTTTACCTGTTTATTTAATTACGCGACGTGCGGTAACGTGGGTCTTGTCCCAAGTGCTGCCTTTAAAAGTAGAGATTTTGACACCCACTCCAACCTTGTACGTGTGAAGAATTTTATTGTTGCCCATATAAATAGCCACATGATTGATTCTTCCATCACGGTTCGTGTCTGAGAATACTAAGTCACCTGCTCTTAGCTGGCTTTTTGGTACATATTTGCCTACTGTAGCTTGTTGTCTCGAGGAACGAGGGATTGAAATTCCATTCTGCTTAAAGACGAATTGAGTAAAGGACGAGCAATCGAATGAGCTTGTATTACCTGTTTTCGCTCCAAATTGGTACCGAGTTCCGAGATATCTTTTTCCTGTAGCTATCACGTTGCTTGCAACGGAAGAGGTTGTTATAGTTTCTGTTGCTGCCTGAGCGGCTTTTGGCGGTATGAGCATGCTACCTGAGAAGGCGAATGAGAGGCTGAGACTTAGTACCACTAATGTTTTCCCGATACGGTTCTTCTTCGTGTTTATCATAACGTCCTCCTTTAAGTAAGTTGTGTTGAAAAATCTTAAAATTTAGCATGAGCGTTGCGCCCATATTTACCATACCATAAGTAAAAACGCCATCATTTACCATGTTTCATTCAACCCTTTAGTGGGTATGGGAAAAATGGCTTATATGAGAATATAATGAGAATTTGCTAGTTAAATCTACTTGACAACAAAAAGACCACATCGAGCCTAGTCCGGAGAATCATTTGTAGTTGTGTGCGGTTTTGTACAATGAGATTGTGCTCCTTTTCATTCGCAGGAATAATCACTTTCCCATTCCGCAATCGATATGAACCTTTCGTTTCCATAGAATCCCACCATTTTTGGAATCAAAAAAACCTCGATGAAGGTAACCTTGAGACTCCGCCAAAAGGCAAAAGTATCTCGTATAGGTCCCCTCATAGAGGTTTAAGTTCGCGTAAAGAGCGATAAATCGCTAATAAAATCTATCCATATAATACCACAGCCCTTAATAGGCGATCAATGAGTAACTTCATTTCTTTATACGTTAAGACTCTACGATATGCAATTATTCCGTAGACAATCCTCGTCGAATCATCTCAATTTTTACATACATCAGTGATCGGTTAATCCGAATTGACCTTATTACGAAAAATAGTGAAATTACAGCAAGCGTGACTCCTACAATGTACAAATGTAATATAGTTGAATTTAATATTTTCGCACAGATCATCATGAATACGATACCAAGTAGGACCATACAAAGTAATTTCGAAATATAGTTCGATGCTTGGTAAGAAGATTTTTGATAAACGTGAAGCAATTGAACTTCATCGTCAGACTTCGTACTATGCAACTGCTTTGCCTGATTCTCGAGTCCTCTAAGATGGGCTTTGATATCATTAACTGAGGTTTGCCCCATTTCATTTTCTCCTTCACGTTCATATATTTGCAGTATATCATACTCCTAGATGACAGCAACACTTCCTGTTGTCATCTAGAATAGGAATCATAACTGCATACTACCAATAAACAATTAGATTACGAACCTGGTTTGAACGTCACCATCATAACAAGTTTCTAAACTAACTAAGTACTCTACGCTTGCCTGCATCCCTTGCTGTGCTGACCAATACCTGGGCATAGACTCTGAACCAAGTGGAGTAAGAACACTCCCATACTTTCGCGGGGACTGTATCCAAGAGCTCGAGTCTACACTATGCCATGGCCATCTACACAGGTTTGAATCCGCAATACCAAATCCGTGGAAGAGTACTTCGCTTGAATATCGCCTAAACAGATTCTCCAATCGTTCTCGGCGCTCATTACGTGATTTTATGAGAAGCAAACCACCCACACCCACGACCTCCGGATCATACTTGCTCAGCATTTGATCCAGCACTTCAACCGGGGATTGAATATGATAGACCGGCATCGGGGTAAGTCCACAGTCGTTCATATACTCGAAATTTTCTGACTTTCCTCCCAATTTCCAATGACATCTAAATTGTGTGATGTTTCATAAATAAATATAAAACGGAGCCCGCAAGCCTGCGGTACTCCGTTATTTTTGTTTCATAATAAATTAGCAAGTACTTACTCACCTTATCCAGAACCCTGTCTGTTTCAAAATTAAAAATAAATTGCAAGAATACAGTACATGCATAAATATTCATGAATAACACATCAGACCTTTATCAGATTCATGGCTGTACGGATTTCCGTTCCCCATGCCGAGAAGTCTTCCATTCCGAGGAGCATAGGTTTTAGTCATTGACAATCTATAAAGAAAGCGGAATTTCTTTAACTCCTCTGACTAGCATTCCAGGCCGCCACTCAAGCTCGTTTTTGTCAACCCTTAGTTTGATCTGAGGATAACGCTTGAGTAGATTCGTAATGGCAATCTCCCCTTCTAAGCGTGCGAGGGGAGCGCCCAGGCAAAGGTGAATTCCTGTTCCAAATGCAAGGTGTTGGCTTTTTTGCCGAGTAATATCAAAAATTTCAGGATCATCAAACTGATTCGGATCGTGGTTGGCGGAATTCAGCACTACAATCACTAATTCTCCCCTTGCGATTGACTTGCCTTTGAATTCCAAATCTTCTCGCGCCCATCTCGATGTGCTGAATTCGACCGGACCGTTGTAACGAAGCACTTCTTCAATTGCGGTATGGATCAAATCCGGATTATCTTGCAGCTGCTTCATTTGCTCCGGATGCTCTAATAAAGCTAGAATGCTATTGCCGATCAAATTCACGGTTGTTTCGTGTCCGGCAACAATGAGGAGCGTTACTACGCCATATAATTCACTCTCTGTTAACCGATCGCCTTCGTCTTCGGAAATGATAAGTTGGCTAATTAAATCTTGCCCAAGATTACCCCGCACTTTGGCAAACCACTGCCCAAGGTACTGGATGAATTCATTCATGTGAGTAATCAGTTCATCCGTAGTCACACCGTCTGAGCCCTCAATCAACGAATTGGACCAGACGCGGAACTTATCGCGATCTTCAGTAGGAACTCCGAGCATTTCGCAAATGACGATAATCGGCAGCTGAAAAGCATAATCGTCGATTAAATTCATGCTGTCTTTCCCGGAAAGGCTACCCAGCAGGTCATCGGCAATTTCTTGAATTCGGCCTCTCAACCCTGCTACCATTTGCGGTGTAAACGCCTTTTGGACGAGACCGCGCAATCTTTTGTGATCAGGCGGATCTGCAAACAGCATATTGTGGGTAAAAACGCTTTCCGTTGCTTTATCGGCACCGGATATTTTTATAAAATCCTTTATGAATCGAGGGTCCTTCAGCACTTCGACTGCATCTTCATATCGTGTGATCATCCATCCATTTTGGCCATCCGGGAACTTCATCCGAAAAACAGGATCCCCCTCCCTTAATTGAGAATAAGCGGGATAGGGATTTTGAGTGAACGCATCCGTAAAAAATTGGTTTTCCAAGTTTGTATTCATTCTAAACTCTCCTCTCTGAAAAACGACTCGAAGTACTTCCTAATGGTATCGGAAGGCGGCGCCAAACGCTAACATTATGCCGACTTCTTTACTAGTCCTTTCCCGACTTTTCGTTTTTGGGGAAAGAATGCGAGAGACCCTCTGCCGACGGCTTAATCTGCCAAATGAATCATAACTCCAAATACTTCATATTCCTTGCAAGTCATTTACTAGATCCATCAATTTAGCTCCGGATAATCCGGCCTGCGGAAAGGCGGACAATTGTTTGAGCGTAAAACTTTTTGCCATAGAGAGCATAGAGTTTTGGGTTATACCCGGAAGATGCTTTTCCAACACGGATGTTGCGGAATCGTTCTGAAGCAGATCGCCCAATTTCGAGTGTTCATTAAATGGCATTCTTATAACCTCCAACAATGATATCGACTCAGGATCAATTTTATCAATTGCTGGATTGCCCAACTAACACTTAGACGACCATTTCGTTTGTCTTATTCCGACTTTATGGAGTCGATTCGTCCATTGAAGACTGCCGCACCACGAACTACTCCCTTAGCTTTTTACCATGGTTCTTTCCTCACTCTACTCCAAACACATGCTTTGCAAGGCTTCCCGTCTTTGATTTGTCAAGCCGAATTCTACGGTAAAATAAGTGTCAAAATTGCCATAAGTCCTCTTGATCGATCCGAAAACGGTCTCCATGAATTGTTCTTTTACTCCAAGGATGTGTTCGATATTTTGCAATTCCGCCTCATTCACATGTTCGGCAAGCTGGTTCAGCAGTTTTCCATTGAATGCTTTCATCGTTTCATTGGTCAACAGATAGTCTTCCATTACCGTTGTTTCCGGAACGCCGAGCGCCAGTAAGATCAAGGCGGCACCGACTCCCGTACGGTCCTTGCCCGCCGTGCAATGATGCAGAAGCCCAAGGTTATCCGAATGTTGGATCATTTCCATTAACCCTTTATATGACGGATTGCCTAGCGGGAGCTTCGTATACAGTTCCATCATCATCGTATCTGCGCGAAATTGTTTGAAAAAGCCGCTTTTGACCATATCGACGATAACGTGTTGGTTTCGATCGGCGTTTCCAGTATTTCCCGACATGTTGATTTGAGATGCTTGATCCGATTGAATAGCAGAAATGCGAACATTTTTTACGCCGGCAAAAACCGGATCCGGCTTTTTCTGCGCTTCATAATCATCGCGATAATCGAAAATCGTTTTGATATTCAAGGCTTGAAAAGCCGCTAAATCTTGCTCCGTCAAACCAGTCAATTCATCGGAACGAAAGAAAAGACCATATTTTACTTTCCGGCCATCGGAAGTTTGATAGCCCCCCATATCGCGGAAATTATGTGTTCCTTCGAGACCGATTACTCTCTGCCCAAGATATGCCCCATTACATGTTGTTGACATAAATATCACCTCATAGAATGTACGGGCAGCCGCATTCCAGCGGCATACCCGTCTGCTTTTAGTCCTTTCTGACAGGCCCTTGCACTTAAAACGCTTGTTTCACTGATGGTTCAATTCACCAGCTCTTTCTGGGACTGAAGGGTTAAAACCGCCGGCAAGAGCCATTCCGAAGACGCTTCAATACGTATCTCCCCTACTCTATCGAGTGACTGAATCAAGGCCAGCGCGTAGCCATTGAACAAGCTTCTCGCATCGCCTTTATCCGGCTCGTGGCATCCCGGATCTCCGTTCCCCAAACCAAGCAGCTTGCCTTCACCCACAATATGGAACCGGATCAGGTTGCCCGCAACCGGCACTACCCTTCCCGATTGATCCCTTACCGAAACGGTGATCATGGACACGTCCTGGCCGTCAGCAAGCAGTTCCGACCTGTCAGCCTCCAAGTGAATGGAATATGCTTCCGTCGTGGTCTCTTTCCGCTCTGTTACCACGACAATACCTTCCCGATAAGCGATGGCTTCAAGAAGACCGGGTTCGTAGGCAACCTGCCACGATAACGTGATCTCACCCACTTCAGCATCCGCTTGCTTCTTCCCCAAGCTTTGGCCGTTTAATGTCAGCTCCACTTCGCTACAGTTGGTATACACGCGGACCTCCACTTGCTGTCCCAGCCGGTCTGGCCAGTTCCAATGCGGCATGAGATGAACAATAGGCTCGTCCTTCCAGATCGATTGATAGAAATAGTAAGAGTCCTTGGCAAATCCGCAATAATCCAGGATGCCGAAGTGCGATAATACAGACGGCCACTGGAATGGCGTCGTCTCCCCGCGATAATCAAACCCCGTCCACACGAACAAGCCGCCCGAAAAACGGTTATTTAAGAAATAGCGCCAGCTTCTTTCAGGTGTTGACGTACCACCCGCTCCGCCCAGATTGCCTTCATCCATTACTTTGCCGAACATCGTATATTTCGAGCCGTAGCTGGAGCAACGCCCGCCTGCTTGATCATCTTCATAAACGCCTCTCGCCGAGAAGAAGGAGACATTTTCGGTATTCAGCACTTTGGCTTCAGGATGGGATTGGAACCATTCACCGATCGATTGGCCTCCTATTGCGCTCTCGCCATAATTAACGCCATTGACATCGACGTCCATACCTTCCTGACTTAGATTGGCCGCCGTAACAGGACGGGTGGGATCGATTCGTTTCGCCAAATCCTTCGTGCGCATCAGCATCCGGTTGGCTTGATAACTTCCGCTGATCTTCTCTTCATTACCGAGGCTCCACATAAAGATACTTGGATGGTTACGGTCACGGTACAGCATGGATTTCAAATCATCGAGCTTGATCTCCGTACTCTCCGTGATCCGGTTCTCGTTCATAACCAGCATCCCGAGTCTGTCGCATGCATCGAGCAACTCCGGGGCCGGCGGATGATGGGCACAACGGTATGCGTTACAGCCCATTTCCAACAGGCGTTTGATTTTATATTCATGCACACGGTCCGGCAGCGCGATGCCCACGCCAGCGAAATCCTGGTGATTGCATGTTCCCTTCACTTGTACGTACTTACCGTTCAGGTATAATCCGTCCCGTCGGTATTCCACCGTACGGATCCCGAAAACGGTCCGATACATGTCGACAATTTGACCTTCATGAAGCAGTTCAGTTACGGCCTCATACAGATGCGGCGTGTCCTGCGACCAGAGCAGCGGATTCGCCACTTGAACCGATTGAAGAACCGTTTGTTTGTCGATTCCGGGCGTTTCACAGTCGCTTTCCGTGATGGCAACGAGTTCCCCAGCAGGATTCAGAATGCTTGTTCGGATTCCGTACTTCATCTTCTGCGGATATTCGTTGCTTACCGTCGTTTCGACCGTAACCACGGTCAATTCATTGTCCAATTGCTCAGTTTTGACAAAGGTTCCCCAGCGATCCACATGCAAGTAATCATGTTTGGTTAACCAGACATGGCGGTAGATGCCTCCGCCTTCATACCACCAGCCTTCATCTCCGCCGGTTGTATCCGTTCGGACCAGGATAATATTATCCCCTTCCTCATCCCCATATTTCAGCAGGTCCGTGATGTCATAATGAAAGCTGGTATAACCGCTGAGATGGTCGCCGACGAAGCACCCGTTCACCCAGACCGAGCTGCTCCGCATTACACCGTCGAATTCGATGATGATCTTCTTGCCTTCATCCTCCTGCGGAATTTGAAATACCTTGCGGTAATAGCCCACTCCATTAGGCAGATAACCTTGAAACGCGCCACCGCGTTCCGGGTTGTACGGCTGTTCTAACCGCCAATCATGCGGCAGGTTAACGCTCACCCAGCCTGTGATCTTATCCTTAGGCGTATCCGAGCCGTACATTTGGGTAAGATTGAAGTTCGGATCTCCCATATATTCTCGAGCGATGTTCTGGATAATACGTGCAGCTTCGCCGATCGCAAAGGGCTCATGTCTCTCTTCCCCCAGCGCATTCGTCAGCCCGGCGATCATGCCGGCTTTTTTCACCGTCTTGGCAATTTTCCCTACCTCACCGAAGTGAAACATCCAATTGCGATCAAAATTTTCCCTGGTTCTCATGAACTGTGGCTCCTTATGCGTCTGAATCCTTATTTTCGAATCTTATTTCTTGGTTTTCGCCCATTCGTCAAGCTGTTTTTGCTTCTCGCTAATAATTTTGTCACTGCCTGCGGCTTTCAGCTTGTCAATAAATTTAGGCAGATTTTCTGCCGGATCAAGTGTCCCCGTCTCCAGGCCTACCCGGTATTCCATCAGCACATTGGTAACGGCGGCCAATTCTGTTTTGACCTTATCGACATCGAAGCTGAAGCCCAGAGCTTTGGATTTCTTGGCGCTCTTGTTGAATTCGTCCATCTTCTTCCAAATACCCGGATCTTCCGTTGTCCAAGTATAGGACAGGAACTGGTTGCCGGACATATACGGAGTGCCGAAGTTGTAGCCAAGATTCTGAATGTCTACGCCTGGCGGATAATCGATAACATTATCGGATTTCTTCACATAATGCTTGCCCTCAATACCCCAAGTGAACAGATTGTACAACTGCTTGTCGGAATAAAGCAGATTGAGCAGCATCATTGCTCTTTCCGGGTCCTTAGAATTTTTAGGAATCGACCACATAATGCCCGATATGGAATCTGTCGTGGTATAAGCATCTGTCAGCCGCACGACCGTCATTTCTTTGCCGCTTTTTCTGGACGCCTCGATTTCTGTACCCGGCTTGAGATTGGAGAAGTAAGCGAATGCTTTCCCCGCTTTAACCATTTCCCGGCCATCCTGTTTGCTAGTTGCAGCGTCCTTCAGCATAAATCCTTTCTGGTACCAGCGATGCAGGGTGTTTAATTGATCCGCGTATTCTTTGGTTTCATAGAAATCTACAACTTTCAAGTTGTTATCATAGTTCGGCAGCACGCCAACTCCTGCGCCCAGCGAGTCATAAGTGATATAACCGGCATTGAAGGGTGCGCTTCCCGGATTTTTCGCCACAAGTGGCACCATATTGGCCTCATTGTCCTTAATCACCTGGAACACGGCATCCAAATCATTGATGGTTTTGATCTTGCCAGGATCCATATGATATTTATCCAACAAATCCTTGCGCATCAAAATCCCGTAGTCCGAAGCCAAGTCCCTAACCGCCGTAACCGCATAATTCTCGCCGTTAATTTGGGAGGCTGCAATCTGGGCAGGGTCCAATGCCTTCTTAATGCCCTCGCCATACTTTTCGAGCAGCTTATTGAGAGGATTCAATTGACCCTTGGCCACCATCGTACTGTAGCTAAACCCAGAGGAAGCAAACATCAGATCGATCTTCTCGTTCCCTGTTAGCATCAGATTCGTCTGCTGCTGGAAAGCACTCACGGCTATCGGCATGAGCTTGACTGTCGCATTGATTTTCTCCTTCGTAATCTTGTTCATCGCATCCTGAACTTCCAGCATATCCTTCTGCTCATTCCCATAGAAGGCCACCGTCACTTCGTAAGAAGCGAGGCCGTTTCCGCCGGACGACTTGTCCGCTTCTGATTCCTTATTGGAACTGCAGCCTGCCAGTACCATGGATAAAGCAATTGCGGTCGTAAGCACAGCTTGCCACGATTTTTTTCCTTGTTTGTTCCTTCTCATCCTTGAAACCTCCCATAGCTTGTCTCTTTTATGCTAACCAGTGTAAAACTGAATGTAGCCTTAGCCTTTGACTGCACCAACGGTGAGTCCTTTCACGAAATACTTTTGGAAAAATGGATACGCCGCCAGTATCGGAACAACGCCGATCACCGCCATCGCCATGCGTACGGTCTCCATCGGTGCGCTTGCCGCAAGATCAGCCTGGCTATTACCAAAGTTGCTGCTCGCCAAAAACTGAATATCAAGCAGGATACGGTTTAACAAGTTCTGCAAACTGAACAGCTTGCTATCCGTGATATAGATCATGCCGTTAAACCAATCATTCCAATAATTGATGATTTGAAATAAACCGACTGTAGCCAGAATCGGGAGCGATAGCGGCAGCACGATTTTGATAAAGATTCTAAATTCGCCTGCTCCGTCGATTTTGGCCGATTCGATCACAGACTCAGGAATGGAGGTTGCAAAAAAAGTGCGCATCAGCATGACATAGAAGGCATTCAATAGCAGCCCTGGCATAATAAGCGCCCAGATCGTGTTTTTCATATCAAAAACTTGCGTATACACCAGATACGTGGGTACCAAGCCACCGTGGAACAACATCGTGAAGAACACAAAGAATGACCAGAAATTACGCCACACCAGATGGCTTCTCGATAACGGATACGCCAGCAAAGCGATCAAAATCAGGCCCGTGACCGTTCCAACTACCGTGATCATTATGGTGATGCTAAAAGCCTGTATGATTTTTCCGGCATCCTGCAGTAAATACGTGTAGGCCGCAAAGCTGATCTTTTCCGGGAACAGTGCATACCCGTGCCGATAAATTTCCTGCTCATCTGTAATGGAAGCAGTGAACAGCAGAACAAAGGGCAGGATGCATGCGCAAGCGGTCAGGGCCAGAAATAGGTGAGCACCCCATTGCCACATCAAATTTTTCGTTTTCAACTCATTCGCTCCTTTAGTCTAAAACAAGGCATTATCCCGGTTAAATTTTTTAACCACATAGTTGGAGATGAAGACAAGCAGAAAACCGACGAAAGACTGGTATAGCCCGGCAGCCGAAGACATTCCAATATCCCCAAGGGTCATGAGTCCACGGTAAACATAAGTATCGATGACGTTGGTCGTCGATTGCAGCGCCCCCGTATTGAGCGGCACTTGATAGAACAGGCCGAAATCGGAATAGAAAATGCGTCCGATCTGCAGCAGCGTCATCACCGTAATTACCGGCATCAGAAGCGGAAAGGTAATGCTTTTGATCTGCATCCATTTTCCCGCCCCATCAATGGTTGCGGCCTCGTAGTACTCCTGGTCGATTCCGATAATTGCTGCCAGATAGATCACGCACAGATAACCGGCACTCTTCCAGATGTGTACGATCGTCAAGATGTAGGGCCAATATTTCGCCTCACTGTACCAGGAAATCTCGGAGATGCCGAGCATCGGCAGGATCGTCTTGTTCAGGAGTCCGTTATCCATGCTGAAGATTGCAAACACCAGATAACCGACGATCACCATGGAGATCAGATACGGAAGCAGAATGACACTTTGGTAAAAACGCGATAAGAAGCGCTGCTTCACCTCATTGAGCAGGATGGCCAGGCCAACCGCGATGAATAGATTGAGAAAAATAAAGACGCCGTTGTAAAGAATCGTATTTCTTGTGATAACGAAGGCATCCGATGTCTTGAAGAGATACTCGAAGTTTTTGAACCCGATCCAGTCACTGCCGAGAATACCTTTGGTGTAGTTGAAGTCCTTAAACGCAATGACGACTCCGAACATAGGCAAATAATTGTTGATTACGAGGTAAATAATTCCCGGCAGCATCATAAGAAGCAGCACGCCGGATTTCCTGACTTTGCTTATTCTTTTGCCTGCGGTTGTTTGTGTCATGGCCTATACCCTTTCCAATTCAAATTGTAGTCGTTTCTAGTTGAGTTCCAGAAAAACGAAGTCTGGCACTCACTATCCTTTTAACTCGGAGTATATAGTGTTTACTGATAGTAAGTAGTCTTAGTATAAAATTAATTTGTCATAGTCGTGTCAACGCTATGTATATAAATTGTAAAGATTCTGACTGGCTAACGATGTCATCTCAGGCGCAGGTGTCAGGTCATATGAAACAAAAAAAGGCACTTTCTCCATTGGAGAAAGTGCCTTTGCTATTTTATTACGACTTTTTTCGAGAGTACGATCCTATGATTTCACATAAGCCAAGATCATTTTCACCATTTCTTTAAGCACGATATCTGGGTCGACACCCTGGTCCAGCTGCAGCAGCTTCCCACGTAGCATCATCCTTTGATTGGTTGCGGTCACGATATTGCTTATGGTGTAGCCCATGGATTTGACATCCATATCCTGGCGAATCGACCCATCGGCCACGCCTTCATGAAGGAGCGACAAGAACGGGTGCGGAACACTCCGCAAAAACGAACGGAACCGGTTTTCCAGTTCAGGAGTCGGGTATTCTTCCTGATACCGCATATCAAACATTGCGAAAAATCTAATGGTGTCCGTATTATTCTTCGGATCAATAATCTGCTCCAACAGAGACTGAAGCTTCTCGTACCCGCAATTGCCTTGGTGGACGATTTGGTTGACCCGCTCGATCCCGGCTCTCATCACCTCAATTTCCACCTCAAAAATAATCTCATCCAACGAGCGGAAATATTTATATAACGTCACTTTGCTTATCCCACATGCCTCCACAATATCCTTGATCGTAACCTTGAACAGACCATGTGCGATAAACAACTCTTTCGCAGTCTGAATAATGTTTTCTCGCTGCGTGTTCCTATGCTGTTCCAGTTGCTCCTGCCATGACAGTTTCACCAAATTCACCTTTATCCATCTATAGTTTCCGAACCCACTGGATATCCTCTTGCTGCAAATCAAACGTTTTTCCTCAAATGTTACCACGATATCAGTCGACAATGCAAAACAATTCTTCCGAGTGTCTTGAAACTTTGCCAGCGTTCACTGCTATGCCGGACAACAAAAAAAGGTGCCCGTTTACCGAGCACCTTGGATTGCGTCTATTCCTCCATCCATGAATGAGAGGGAGTTAATTGTTATAGTGTGAGCCCGCCGTCCACCGCTATGATGGAGCCTGTCATGTAACTGGATTTTTCAGAGGCCAGGAAAACGACCACTTCCGCAATTTCGGCAGGGTTAGCGAAGCGACCGATGCGCACTTTCGGAAATTCCGCCGGCATATATCCGCTTTCCCTTATCGCGTCAGCAACCCCCTTCGTCAGTGCAGTATCTACGCCGCCCGGGCAGATCGCGTTGACGCGAATCCCTTTTGTTACATACTCCAATGCTGCCGCTTTCGTAAAACCGACTACAGCATGCTTGCTTGCAGAGTAAGCTGCGATACTGTGTTCGGCGCGAATGCCCGCAGTAGAGGCCGTGTTAATAACAGATCCGAAGCCTTGCTTTTCCATAACCTTAAGCACATGCTTCAAACCAAGGAAGACGCCCTTTACATTCACATTCATTACGCGCTCATATTCAGATAAGTCGATGTCCGCCAGCATGGTGAACTTCTGAAGAACACCGGCATTGTTGAAAAATGCGTCAATCTGACCGTACGTTTCTACGACGGTATTGACATACCGCTCGACATCTTCATTTTTCGACACGTCAGCTTGAACAAAAATCCCTTCCCCGCCTTGCTCGCGGACTAACTGAACGGTTTCCTCACCTGTTGTTTGATTAAAGTCGACTGCTACAATTCTGAAGCCGTCTTTGGCTGCTTTAAGCGATGCGGCACGACCGATGCCGCTGCCTGCTCCTGTTACGATAATGACTGGTTTTGTTGTTTGCATGGTTTTTTCCCTCCGAATTTTACAATTACAGCCCCTAAATTTGTTAGTGGCTGCGTTTTCATCTGTTTGCAATTTCCTTTAGCTGATCTTCGTACTGCTCTAGCAACCTATAATGGCTAGCTCATTAGGTTACTAACGTCAACATTTCTTTTATCATTCCACTGCGCTCCGCCGGAACCGCGAGGTCGATATACGCAAGCAAAGCCTCATGATCTACTCGCTTGGTCCCTCTACCGACTGCAAAATTTACAAGCCCTTGCTTTAGCTGCGCTCTTGAAGCTTCCGGCATCATGCCCAGGAAGACTCGCCAAAGATTTTTCGCGCTATCTGTCCACTCCCGGTCTTGAAGCACATCGGGCTTCCCGTTATCGGCGACCACCGCTTTCTGCCGCATCAAGCCCTCCTCATCCATCACTCCATCTTCGGGAATACCAAGTCGGACAAACTGCTCGCGGGGGGCATCGTTCGCCTTCATCAGCTCCGCCATGATCCGGATAAATCTCAGCTCGGTCTCAGGGTCTTGCAGCTCGACCTGCTGCTTCGGATCTGTGTGGAGATCGAACAGCTTGGTTCCGAATCGAAAGGGATTGAACACCTGGAAGCCAACCGGGATTTGCAGAGTCCGACAGTTTTTTGTGAAGGCGAACGGCTCGAAGAGCTCGATCCGCTGCAACTCTTGCGGCGTGAACATATTTTTCATATGGGACGGCATCAGGGTATACTCGTTCAGAGGAGCGTTGTCGGGATGAACGGGGCCTCTCATGTAAACGTACCGCCCATCCGTGCAATTCACATGTCCGCCATGAATGCCGAACAGTGCGGCTTCCCGCACCGACTTGTCCGTTTCAATCGTTTCTCGAAGCGGCCTTCCCGTCATGTCAGATGGAAGCGGCAAGTCGAAAAAGTCCAAAAGCGTAGGAGCCATGTCGACCATTTGAACCAAGCTGTCCCTGCGCTCGGCCCGCTTCCTGCTTCTCGGATCCCATATAAATAGCGGTGTATGGGCTATTTCGTTATACCAAGGCATCGCGACTTTCGCCCAATAATCATGCTCACCCAGCAGGAACCCGTGATCGGTATTGACGATCAGCATCGTATCCTTCCATAAATCGAGCTCATCCATCAGATCGATTACCTTGCCTAGATAAGCGTCGCACATGCTAAGCAGAGCTGCATATTCATAGCGCAAATGGGCGATTTCCTCTGGCGTTTCCCTGACAGGTCCCATTAGCGGAGCATCGAAAGTATTACCGCTGTAATCGTGTGGATACAAATCCCTGTAGTTCTGTGGCGCATAGAACGGTTCATGAGGATCGAACGTCTCGATTTGCAGGAACCAGCGGTCTTCCGCTGCGTTGTTTCGAATGAACTCCATGCCCTTGGCAAACGTCCGGGCTTGGGGGAAGTCCTCTTCCCGGTCCCGGGGAATATACTCGCGGTTCACCAGATCTTGACGGTACTGCGACTTTCCAATATTCAATACCTGCTTTTCGAAGACGGGGTCTTTCACGTGCCCTTTCCAATGGTCACCTTCCTGACCGCGGACAAGCTCATACGTAGTGTACCGGTTATGATAGGTGGCCCCGCCGTCCTCCCAATAATGCTTATGATCGGTGACCAGATGCGTGTGTACGCCCTGCTTCTTCAGCAACTCCGGCATGGAATCGTCGAATGGCTCCACCGGTCCCCAGCTCCTGTGGAGAAAGTTGTAGCGTCCCGTGTGTAGTTCCCGTCGCGCAGGCATACACGGCATACTTCCGACGTAGCTGTTGTCGAAGACGACAGTTCGCTCCGCAAGTCTTGCGAAGTTAGGTGCGTGCACCCAGTCTCCCCCATAAGGAGGCAGCCAATGGCGGTTGAGTGTATCGAACATAACCATAATCGCGCGCATGTGTTTTCTCCTTTAGCAATAAAATATTTTGATTCTCAAGCAGTCAAGCAGCAATCAAGCAAAACCTCACGAGTATCTGCATCCGCCGCGCAGCGGAATCCGATATTGCCGGCTGAGCTGTCCGGCGTATTTTTGCTGCGGGCCGCGACGCGGTACCGGTTGCAGTACGACCTGTGGCACAAGTAAGAGCCGCCGCGGATGCTCCGGCTAGTTCCAGTTGAAGGTCCCTTCGGATTGAAGGACGGCTCCTGCTGGTGATACGCCGGGCTGAACCAGTCCGTGCACCACTCCCAGACATTGCCGGACATTTGGTACAAGCCGTACCCATTCGGCTGGAACGCGTCCACGGGAGCGGTGCCGATATAGCCATCGCTCGTGTTGTTCTTTACCGGAAACTTCCCCTGCCAAATATTACAACGATGCTCCCCGTCGGGCTTCAACTCATCACCCCACGGGTATCGCTTCTGGTGCAGACCGCCTCTTGCCGCAAATTCCCATTCGGCTTCCGTCAAGAGGCGCTTGCCTGCCCAGGAGCAGTAAGCTTGCGCGTCGTTCCAGGTCACATGCACGACAGGATGGTTCTCTCGTCCGTCGATCGTGGAGCCTGGACCTTCGGGCGAATGCCAGAAGGCCCCTTCCACGCCGAGCCACCACGGCGTCGCTTGTGGAGACCCCAAGATGCGCCTCGGGTCGAGATTCGGAGGCAGCAGAAGGCTAAACACATACGACCAGCCGAATCGCTCCGCTTCCGTGACATAGCTGGTTGCCTTGACAAAGCTGCGGAACTGTTCGTTCGTCACAGCGTACGGATCGACATAGAATGTGTCAACCGTCACTTCGCGCATCGGTCCCTCGCCGTCGGAGGCGAAGCCCTCCTCGTCGTTCGTCCCCATCCAGAACGTGCCGCCTTCCACAAGCACCATGCCGTCCTTCTGGCGTCCGGGCGGCTCCACGTTCGTCTCGCATTTTTCGAGAGGCTTCGGGCACGCACTTTGCCGGTTCGGCCGTACTTGCTGCATCTCGTCAGCTACGCCGCTTTCTACGCCGTTGATGACAGCGGAGAAGGCGAGCCGGGACGCGGAACAGCAGGACGGCTGCTTTTCTTCGTTGTTCATGATGCAGCCTCCTTATCCATCAATCGAGCATGGCAAGCCAAAAAGTCCGCTTATTTCTTGGCCATCATCGCCGCTACTTGCGGATAAGCTTCCATCATAGCTTTTAATTCTTCGTGCTTTCCTTGCCGCTGAAATGTTTTGACAAAATTCATCATTATAGCTGTCGAGCTGCGCTGCTTTTGGGTGCGGTTATCGAATTCTCGCGGATGACGGCGCATTAATTCCGGCACCGCATCCCCCCGTCCGGTAGCTTCCAGCCGCTGAATGTAGTTCTTCAAGTACCCTTGAGCATGAAACGGACCTCCTTCTCGGATAACCGTCCACAGAGGATCGACATCACTTTCCATCGACTCCATCCGCTCGTCGTGCCATTCCATCAAATAGTAAACCGCCTGCTTGACGATGTCAGGCCGCTCGGCAGCAATATTATCGAACTCGAGCGGGTCGCGTTCCAGGTCGAACAGCATTTCTTTGTCAAACAGATGATAGCCGTCGTGATAGGTACGCATGTACAGCCAATTGCCGAAGCGAACCGAACGCTGGCAGACGTGCGCCATTTGGGAAATGACGAGATAGTCGCGTCCTTCATCCGTTCCATCCTTCAGCGATGCGGCATAGCTGCGGCCATCCCAGCCGTCGCCCGGTACTGAGCCGAACATATCTGCAAGCGTCGGCAGAAGGTCGATGTGATAGTGCAGCCCTTCGCGCACGCCCGGCTGCACACTGCCCGGCCAACGCACGATCATCGGAATGCGGCATGTCGCGTGATCGGCCGTCCCGTGCTCGCCATAGATGCCGAGCTCTCCCATGTTCTCTCCGTGATCCGCCGAAATGATAATGATGAGATCATCCATGACGCCTTGCTTTTGAAGCGCGTCGAACACCATGCCGAGGTTGTCGTCCATGTGACGGATGCCGCAATCGAAGTTGTCGATCATGTTCCGCATGTCTTCCAAATCGGATACTTCGCCGAGTTGGCGCGGGTATTTCTTAGTCGTCTTGTTGTCGAACATACTGATCTCATTCAGGCTATGCGGCCCGACCTTTTTCTTGTGCTGATCCAGCACATCCTCATTAATCCAGGCAGGAAGCGGCTCCTCCTTGAACGGATTGCCGAACGACTCCGGAGCCCGGTATGGCGTATGCGGATCCCAATAGTTCACATACAAGAACCAGTCGTCGCCGGCACCTTTGCGCTCGATCCAGTCGAGCACGGTCGGGGTGACTTCCTCCGCAGACTCCATCCCACTTTGCCCGGTATCGTGCACCTCATTGAAACCGGCGAAGAAGTGCCAAGCCGAATGACGTTCGCCGAATGGACTGATCAGCGCGGTGTGCATCCCGTGCGAGCGGATGAAGGCGGGCAGGCTGTCGAAGGAAAGCCTATCCTTGAAGTTGCGCGCATCGCCTTCTTGACGAAGCGAGGCCGCGGTGCCGCCGTGTCCGACAAGTCCGTTGCGAATGCCGAATTGACCGGTCATGAGCGCAGTTCTGGACGGAAAACAAGGAGCGTCCGAGGTGTAATAGTTATTGAACCGAACGCCTTCCGCCGCAATACGGTCGATGTTCGGGGACGTGTTGCGGTGATACCCGTAGCAGCCTAGATGTGAAGGGGCCATTGAATCTAAATCGAGCATTAAAATACGCATAAATTAACTTCCTTCCCGGTTGTTTTTTGGTATGACATACTGCATGAAGCCTAATTACAACAGAAACTTGTTCAATTCCGAGTGGCAAGAAGCCGGATATTCGCCGCCTACACCCAATCGCAGGCGTAATTCGAAAATATGTGCTATTTCAGCGAATCGAAAATCATCACAACAGCTCTCATAGCGGAATTTCCCCTATTCTTGGCAGTCTTTACGATACCGGTCGCGTACCGTTCAAGCCGTCCAGCACCGCTGCCAGCATTTCCTCACTCATCTTGCCTCCGCTGAAAGTAACGAAGCTGCGTAATGGCGTATGCTTCATCATGGCCTCCATCATTTCCCCAGCGCCGGATTGGCCGCCATGATCCGCACCGCCGCTTTCGGCGAACGCGCTGGCTAACGCCTGCATGCCTTCCATCAGCTGCTGCACAAACGGCAGGGCCGCTGGATCGCCCATCAGCTCGCCGATTGTCGAGTTTCGGGTGTAAGGCTGCTTCTTAAATACAGCTGTGGAATGAACGAGAATGTCGTCCGTCAGGACGATATCTGCTGACGATCTACCGATACAGATGCCGTAAGCGCCCGTTTCCACATGCCAATCCTTCATATCGACGTTATAGTAAGCGAAAGCCCGTTTATCGAGCTCAAACGCGATCGTCGTCCGCTCGCCCGGCTGAAGCTCGATCTTGGCGAATCCTTTCAGCTCCTTGACAGGGCGGACGGCCGTGCCCGCCGCAGGACGGACATACAACTGAACGATTTCCTTTCCGAGCCGGTCGCCCGTGTTTTCGATCGTGACCTGGACGGTGACCTTCTCATCGTCGCGCATCTCCTTGCGGTTCAGCTGGAGATCGGAATAAGCGAACGTTGTGTAGCTGAGCCCGTGCCCGAATGGGAACAGCGGCTCGACCTTCTTCGCCTCGTAATACCGGTAGCCGACGTATAGCCCTTCCCGGTACTCCACCCGGTCCCCTTCGCCAGGGAAGAACAAGTAAGACGGATTGTCCTCAAGCCGCTTCGGGAACGTCTCGGCCAGCTTGCCGCACGGATTGGCGTCGCCGAACAACAGATCTGCGATTGCTCCGCCGAGCGCCTGTCCTCCAAGATACGCCTCCAGAACCGCCTTAGCCTCCCCGATCCAGGGCATTTCGACCGGCGAACCGTTGCTTAGCACCACAACAAGCTTCGGCTGCACTTCGGCGATCGCGCGGATCAGATCGACCTGGTTGTCGGGCAAGCGAAGATGCGTGCGGTCCATACCTTCGGACTCGTACCGATCCGGCAGTCCGGCGAAAATGACCGCAACGTCCGCCTGCGCGGCAGCCTGACGCGCTTCCTCGATCAGCGTCTGATCCGCGTCGTCGCTGTTTAAGCGATATCCCTGCGCATAGACGACCTGCGCGGCCGACCCTGCACTTGCCACGAGCTCTTCTACGATGTCCTCCAGCTTAGTCGGCGTCACCCGGGAGCTGCCGCTGCCCTGATAGCGCGGACGGCGGGCCAGCTCGCCAATTGCGGCGATTCTTCCGGATTTCGGTAGCGGCAGCAACTGCTCCTCGTTTTTGAGCAGCACCATGCTCTCCCGCGCAACACCTCTCGCTAGGCGATGGTGCGCCTCCGGATCAAAGGACGCCTCTTCCTTCCTGTTGTCGTACGCCTTGAAGATAAGTGCCAGCAGCCGTTCTACCGACTGGTCGAGCGTTTCCTCCGCAATCTTGCCGCTGAGCACCGCTTCGACGATCTTGCGATCACCCCAGCCTTGGCTGGACGGCATTTCCAGCTCTAGGCCAGCTGCCAGTCCGTCGACCCGATCGTTCACCGCTCCCCAATCCGATACAACGATTCCCTCATGGCCCCATTCGTCCTTCAAAATATCCCTCAACAAATAGCTGTTCTCAGAGGCGTACTGCCCGTTCACTTTGTTGTACGAGCACATGACCGTCCACGGCTGCGCCTTCTTGACCGCGCCCTCGAAGCTGGCCAAATAAATTTCGCGCAGCGTCCGCTCGTCGACAATCGAATCGGACGTCAATCTGCGATGTTCCTGGTTGTTGGCGGCGAAGTGCTTCAGCGACGTGCCAACCCCTTGGCTTTGCACCCCTTCGATGTGGCTCGCCGCCATCACGGACGACAAGTACGGATCCTCGGAGAAATATTCGAAGTTTCGGCCGCACAGCGGGGAACGTTTGATGTTTACGCCCGGTCCGAGCAGCACGGCCACGTTCTCCGCTTGGCACTCGGCGCCGAGCGCTTTCCCCATCTGCCCGATCAACTCCCGGTCCCACGAGCTGGCGACACCTGCCGCGGTCGGAAAGCAGGTTGCCGGCACGCTCTTGGTCAAGCCGAGAATGTCGCCCCCTTCACTTTGCTTGCGAAGGCCGTGCGGACCGTCCGTCACCATGATCGACGGAATGCCGAGTCGCTCGATTCCCTTAAGCCGCCACAAATCTTGTCCGCTGCACAGGCTGGCTTTTTCCTCCAACGTCATTTGGGCAATCAATTGTTTCAAATTGCGTTTCATTGTATATCCTCCTTGTCCATGATGGAAATCGTCATTTCTTATACGGAAACGTTTGAGATGAACTCGAATGCCGCTTCCAGCAGCTCGCTCGAATTTGTCCCGACGTATAGCCTGAAATCTCCTGGCTCCGCCTGAAAGCGCCCGTCCGGCAAATAAAATTTCAGTTCTTCCTCCGTGACCGTAAACGTGACACTTCCGCTCTCGCCAGGCTCCAAACGGATTTTCTGGAAGCCCTTCAGCTCCTTGACCGGACGGACGACGCTGCCGTAAATATCCTGAATGTACAGCTGAACCGTTTCCTCGCCCGCCATTTCTCCCGTATTGGTTACCGTTACGGTTGCGGCGATTGATTCGTGTGCAGCCATTTGGTTCCGGTCGAGTTTCAGGTTCGAATAAGCGAATGTCGTATAACTGAGCCCGTATCCGAATGGGTACAGCGGGGCGTTGGGACCGTCGATATATTTAGAGGTAAATGATGAGTTCGGATTGCTCTCCGATGGTCTGCCCGTGTTGAAGTGGTTGTAATAGAGCGGTACTTGTCCCGCCTTGGCCGGGAAGCTCATCGTCAACCGCCCTGACGGATTCACGTCGCCCAACAGCACATCCGCGATCGCATTGCCAGCCTGCGAACCAAGGAACCATGTCTCTACGATTGCGGACGCATGCTTTTCAAACCAGTCAAGCACGAGCGGTCTGCCGTTCGTCAGCACCAACACCACTGGCTTGCCCAAGGCAACAATCGTCTCCGCCAGGCGCTGCTGCGTCTCCGGCAGCGTAATGTCGAGCCGCGAGGTAGCCTCACCGGACATCCTGCTTGCCTCGCCGAGTGCGAGCACCACGACGTCGGCTTTCCGCGCAATCTCAACCGCCTGCTCCAGGCCGCCTTCGATCTCGCTATCTACGCCGCAGCCTTCGGCGAACAGCAGGTGCCCGGATGGGATGTCCTTGGCTTCCAACCCTTCACGCAGCGTTACCGTTCTGTCGCCGTAGAAGGAAAACTGCCACGGTCCGAGCAAATCCTTGCTTGTTCCGAACGGACCAATGACGGCTATCGTGCCGGCGTCTTTCCGCAGCGGCAGCACTCCGTCGTTCTTGAGCAGTACGATGGACTTGCGGGCCAAATCCCGGCTTGCCTCGACATGCGTCTCATGGAAATGGTATTCGGCCGCCTTCTCCGGACGGATATAGCGGAACGGATCGTCCATCAGCCCACATTTGAATTTATAGGTCAGAATGCGTCTTACAGCAGCGTCCAACTGCTCTTCCGACACAAGCCCCTCCTCGAGAAGCTGCGGCAGATGATCGTAAGATCGGGTTACCATCTCGATATCCATCGTCGCATCAAGCGCCTTCTTAGCCGCTTCCTTCTCGTCCCTGGCGTTCCCGTGGACGATGATTTCCTGAATCGAGCCGTAGTCGGAGATCAGCATGCCGTCAAAGCCGAGCTCTACACGTAGCAGATCGCGCAGCAGTGTCGTACTGGCAGCAACGGGAACGCCCTGGTAAATGTTGAACCCGTTCATGACCGAACCAGCTCCCGCCTCGATACCCGCCTTAAACGGCGGCAGATAAACGTTGCGAAGCGTTCCTTCAGAAATGTCGACCGTGTTGTAGTCGCGGCCTGCTTCGGCTGCGCCATAGGCGATGAAGTGCTTGAGGCACGCGATCATCGTCTCTTCACTGAACAAGCTGTCACCCTGGAACCCTTTGACCTGAGCTTCGGCAATCCTCGCACCCAGGTACGGATCCTCGCCAGCTCCCTCCACGACGCGGCCCCACCGCGGATCCCGAGTAATATCGACCATCGGGCCGTGATTGTAGGTAAGACCCGAAGCGCTCGCTTCCTTCGCAGCGATCGCGCAGGACTGCTCGATCGCTTCAAGATCCCAACTGCATGACCAAGCCAGTGGCACCGGGAACACCGTCTGATAGCCGTGAATAATATCGGCGTTAAACAGAAGCGGAATGCCGTGCGGCGAACGCTCTACGGCAATCTTCTGTAACTCGAACACGCGGCGCATGTCGAATGCCCCGAGGATCGAGCCTGTCCGTCCTTCGGCAACGAGCTTCTCTGGTGGGTCGGAATCTACGCTGTTTCCGAACGAATGGTCCGACGCGGTGCATTGGCTCATTTGGCCAACCTTATCGGCTACCGACATTTTGGCCAGCAGCTTCTCCACTTCCGCCGCGATGTCTTCCTCGGTGCGCTCCGTTACTCCGGAACGGCGGTATGGCACCAGATCCTCTGCAAGCCCTTCCGCGAGGCCTTCTGCAAGGGACGGACCTTCTCCCTCTCGACCTGCAAACGACAGCGTACCGAACGGCGGCAGCTCAAGCGAGCCAGTGAATGTATCACCGGTAAAATCAAGCGCAAGCGTTGTAACTCCTTCTTGCAGCAACGATACTTTGCCAGTTGCGCGAATGCTTCCCGCTTCCGCCGTCACCTGGTCCAGCATGACATTAAACGGAAAAGGCGCCACGGCGAGGAGAACGGTGTATTCCCCGTCCTGCTCGCCGATCGTAAACATAAACTTCATCCGGATTACCGGTGTTTGGACAAATGCATGCCATTTTCCCAACATATCGTTCTTCCCTCCGTTGTTTCCGCGGCTCCCGGCCGCCCAAATGACGTAAAAGGAGCCGCAGTCTATTTATTTTGACATCAGGGCTACTTCGTCTTGGTCCAGGCGTCAAGTTGCTTCTGCTTCTCCGCGACGATCTTGTCGATACCGGCATCCTTTAACTTGGCAATGAAGGTGGGCAAGTTCTTATCCGGATCGATCGTTCCGGTTTCCAGACCCCGTTTGTATTGGTTGACGACATTCGTGACAGCCGTCCGCTCGCTTTTCACCGACTCCGGATCGAATGTGAAGCCGAATGCCTTCGATTTGCGAGCACTCTTGTTCATGGCGTCCGTCTGCTTCCAAATATCCGGATCATTGCCTTTGAACACATAAGACAGAAACTGATTGCCCATCATCCAGTTAATATCCATATTGTATGGATGGTTCGATGAATCCAACCCCGGCGGGAATTCGACCATGTTGTCCGTCCCCGGTGTCTTTACATAATGCTTGCCCTCAATGCCATAATCGAGCAAATTGACCAGCCGTGCATCCGTGTACATCAGATTCAGGAGCATGACGGAGCGTTCCGGTTCCTTGGCATTTCTCGGAAGGGACCACATCACATTTGTGACGTTGGACGTCGTAGCCGCCGGCGGCTGCAATTCAATCGAAACCAGCTTCGTTCCGGCAACTTTCTCCTGCTCTGACGCAAATCCTGGTTTCATTCCCGAAGTATAAGCGAACAACTTGCCGTTCTTGATGAGATCGGTATTGGCCGTCATCGTGGTTGCGCTGTCCTTCTGCACGTAACCCGCTTCGTACCATTTACGCAGCAGCTTCAGCATGTCGGCGTATTCCGGCATTTCGAATGGGTTCACGACTTTCAAGCCATTATCGTAATTCGGCAGAATCCCTAAGCCGTCGCCCAACGGATCGCCTAACGGCAGCGCGTCGACAAAAGTTAGCCCCCCCGGCTTGATCGGCACAACGTCTGGCTCTTTCTGCTTGATAAGCTGCAGAACGGGCTCGAGATCGCCAATCGTCTTGATTCGGCTAAGATCGATGTTGTATTTGTCTACGAGATCTTTGCGGAAGACGACGCCGTAATCAGCGGCTAAATTGCGGACGCTCGCAACGCCATACAACTTTCCGTTGATTTTACCCCCTTGTAAATACGTTTCACCGAGCGCTTGGGCGATGCCCCTCCCCTTGGAGGCGATCAGATCGTCCATCGGCAGCAGCTGCCCTTTGGCAGCCATCTCAAGCGTACCAAGGGTCAAATCAAGTTTCTCGTTGCCACTCAGCATCAGGTTCATCTGCTGATTCCAGTTGCTGTAGCTGATCGGCATCAGCTTGACGGTGGCGTTGATTGCGGCCTTCGTCAGCTTGTTGACTTCGTCCTGGACAAGCGCGATATCTTTGGCCGGAGCGCCGATGACCGGAAACGCCACTGTCAGCTCAACAGGCTTCAGTTCTTGTGCCCCGCTCGAAGGAGAAGGCGACGCAGGGTTGTCCTTGCTTCCCGCAGAAGAGCAGGCGGAGAGCAGCAGCATAGCGGACATCGTACTCCCGAGCAAAAGGCGGGACATCGCAGTTTTTTTTCTCATTTTCTAGCCCCCTATGAAATGATTGATCTTACTGCCCCAAATGTTACCGCTTTCATTGTCGGAACACTAACAGTTTGCCGACTTCTCCGCTAGCAGTTTGACGACTTTATGGCGAATTCATCAATCTTCGGGTATTTCTTCACTCCGGCTCTGCAGGCGGTACTCCATCGGATTGCAGGTGGTGTATTTTCGGAATATTTTGGTGAAATGGGAAAAATTAAAGTACCCTACCGAGGTCGCTACTGCGCTAACAGGCATGTCCGTCTTGCTCAAAAGCTCCTTGGCGCGCGAAATCCGCTCCTGAAGCACGTAATCCGAAATGGACAGTCCCGTTTCGCGTTTGAAAATACGTGACAAATAATCCGGATTCAAATAAGCTTGCGCCGCGATCACATCCCGGGACATCTCTTCCTGATCCAGATTCCGGGCAATATACGCTTTCACGATCTCCACGATGCCGCCCGTTTTCGACGCGACATCAGCCTGGGCTAGAGCCTTGTCCAGCATATGGCTCACCCATGCCATTAAGTCGGTGACGGAACGGGTCGCCTTCGCAGACAACTCTGCTGATAGCTGATCCCCGAATAACTGATGGGCCTGAACTCCCTTCAAATTCAATACGTAATAGGTCATCTGCAAGAAGCCCAGCTGGAACTGGCGCAGTGCCTGCGAACCTGCTTCGTGCGTCTCGGTCAATAGGCGCAAATAGTCAGCGGTTTCATGCAGAATACGATCCTTGGCTCTGCTCTTCAGCATGGCCGACCATACATTCATATCCGGCAGCGCCACCGGTCCAGCGGCTCGCGATTCCTCTTCCCAGAGGAAGACGCGGTTATCGAACGCGACATTATTTTGCTCGAGAGCGGCTAAGCCCTCGACAATCCTTGGCACCTCGTAAGCCTGCACCGCTTTGCCGATATAACAGCACAAGTCGCAGTAAAAATACCCATTACAGCTGCCGATATAGGCTTCGCAATCCTGTTTCAGCTTCTCCGGAGAGGCCGCTTCGCCTTCTGTGAACGCGAAGATGAGCAACAATCTTCCCTTATCGAGAGGGACAACAACGCCGTGCGGGTCCGGGTCGATGAGCATTTCGACCGCGCTCTTGCGCAGGGCGTATTCCATAATTTTCTCGTCGCGCGGGCTGAGCGACTTATGCCATCTTTGCACACTGACGAGCACAGTCAGGAAAAGCATTCCCTCCGCATACGGGAGATTGCGCTCCGCCATCGCTTCTCGCACAGCTGCCGGTGTGGACGGAATAGTATGTCGCATCAGATCGAGCCAAAAGCTTTCCACAATAAGCGGATGATGCCGGAGCCACAGGCGATGGAAGTGATTCGACTGGCTAGTCTTGCGAATATTGCCCGTTGCCTTCCCGATTGCCCGTTCCAGATCCGCGGCGAGCACTGGCTTGAGCAAATACTCGATGCTGCCGAGCTCCAACGCTTCCTTTGCATATCGGAAGTCCGCATGGCTCGTAACGATTACGGCTTCCGTCTCCGGATAATGCTCCTTCACCCAAGCAAGCAACTCTAGTCCGCTGCCCTGAGGCATTTCAATGTCGCACAGCAGAATATCCACCGGATGCTGCCGGAACACCTCCATGGCCTGACGAACATTGTAGGCTGTATATAGACCGGAAATATCGAGCTTCTCTGTATCCAGATCGAAAGTTATGCCTTCCACGATATGAATGTCATCATCTACGATCAGTAATCGGTACACTGACTTGTCCCCCCGTTCCACTTTCCGGTTGAAGTGGCAGTATCATCGTTACGACGGCGCCGCAAGGCTGCTCGTTCGCGAAGGCAATATGCGCGTCCTTCCCATAAAGCAAGCGAAGCCTACGCTGAATGTTCCAAATGCCAGTATGCTCGCCCTTTTCGTTCGTAACCGGGATTCCTTTGTTTAATTTCTCCAGAATATCAACCGGATATCCTTTGCCCGTATCCCGGATTCGAATGACGAGCGAATCGGTCCGTTCCGCATCCGATACATCGATACCGACATCGATCAGGATCGGCTCGTCCAGCGTCACTGCGTGCTTAATGATGTTCTCGACGAAGGTTTGAACGACCAAAGGGGGAACCGGTGTGTCCAGCAAAAAGTCGGGCACATGCACCTCGGACGTCAGACTTCCCGGGAACCGCAATTCCTGAATCCGCGTGTAATTCCGCGTATGCTCGAGCTCGTCTTTCAACAGCACGAACGGTATATGGGTCCTGAACATGAACCGGAAATGCTGGATCAGGCACATCGTCATTTCCAGCAACAGGCCGACCTTATTCGTCTTGGCAAGGTTGTACATAACCGTGAGAGCATTCAGGAAAAAATGCGGGTTCATCTGAAGCTGCAGCCGCTGCAGCTCCTCGCGCTGTTTGCTGAGCTGCTCCTCGTAAACATCGATTTTGAGTTTTTGGATCTGGTCGATCATCTCATTGAATGTCTCGTTCACGATTCGGAACTCATCATCGGCCTGCAAGTCCTCGACCCGCGTGTCCATATTGCCTTGGCGGATTCGCTTCATTGCGGCTAACAGTCGGTTGAGGGGGATCAGAATCGTCTTGCGAAGCAGGAACAGGCCGATTGGAATCATCGCGAGCGCCAGGATCGGCGACATAGAGACGATTCGCTGCATAGCCGGCAAGTTCTCGAGAATTTGAGCGTCGGGAATAACAGCGACCAGATTGAAATTCCCATTGCGCGACGGTTGTCCCACGATCAAATAATCGTTAGCCGAACCAGACAAATAATAGTTCGTCATATCCTGCCTAAGCTCGATGCGATTTTGCCGAATCAGCTCGGCATTCGTAAGCGGTTCCCCTCTAGAGGTGAACAAGGCGCCCCCTTGCTTGCCATAATGTAGAAGGCTCAGTGGAATCATTAAGTTGTCAGCATCGATCGTGGATGCCAAATACAGGTCGTTGAATTTCATGACATGGATCAAATACACCGTTTGGTCCGTCCGCATGATTTCCCAGCCGAATGATCGGTACTGCTCGGCCGCTCCAGACTGCTGAGCCGTTTGTCGGATATTTGCCCTGATCCGCTCCTGCTCGTCGTAGCCTTTCTGTCTCCGGAATACCTCCAGGAAATCGTCCCGGTTCGCGCTGTAGACGATAAGGGAACTCAAAGACGGATACATGAGAATGTCGTTCGACATCTTGTTGAACAGTAAAATTTTGGCCGAGTAATAGCGATCCTCGGACGTCGTCTGCGCCATCGTCGCAAAGTCCGTGTTGAGCGCCACCGTATTGTTCATATACTTGCCGATATCGTCCAGGCTAGTGTCGATTTGATTCATATACAGCTGCGTCATCTTGCTGTATGAATCGGCAACCTGAGTACGAACGACGTCAATGGCGTATTGGTTGTTATAAATCAGCATGGCTACCATCGGCAGCGTCAGCAGCAATACGCCAATCACAAGCTTGACTCTAAGCGTAGGAAACGCCAGTTTGCCCATCTTTGCTTTCATCTTGAAGCCACCGCCTTCCCTTTCTTGCGAGCACATCCAGTATAACAAATAATTCACGGATAACGGAAAGCTCTCGCACTGCTTGGTCGGCAGTACGAGAGCTTTGTTGCGGATCGTTTTACGGTTGCATTTGTTTCTCGGGGCTACCCTTTCACGGACCCTACGGTAATTCCTTTGACGAAATATTTTTGGAAGAACGGATACGCCGCCAGAACCGGAATCACACCGATGACAGCAATCGCCATTTTGACCGTTTCGATCGGCATAGCCGCGGTCACATCGCTGGCATTGGAGGCGAAATCGCCACTTGCCAGAAACTGTGCGTCCGATAGAATACGGTTTAGAAAATTTTGAATGCCGTACAGATTCGTATTCGTCAAATAGATCAAGCCGTTGTTCCAGTCGTTCCAATAATGGATCGTCTGAAACAGCCCGATCGTCGCCATAATCGGCATGGACAGCGGCAGCACGATCGAGGCGAACGTCCGCCACTCGCCAGCGCCGTCGATTTTGGCCGATTCGATGACCGGCATCGGGATTGACGTACGGAAGAAAGTACGCATCAGCATGACGTTGAAGCCGTTCATCAACAGTCCTGGCACGATCAGTGACCAAATTGTATTTTTTATATGAAATATTTGGGTGTATACGAGGTAGCTCGGCACGAGGCCCCCATTGAACAGCAGTGTAAAAAATATGGCGAACGCCATCACATTCCGTACCGGGTAGTCGCTTCGGGAGATCGGATAAGCTAGCAAGGCGGTGATGGCTAAACTAAGTGAGGTGCCGAACACGGTGACGAATACGGTGATACCGTACGCCCGAGCGATTTCCGCCTTGCCGTTCCACAAATATTCGTATGCCGCCGAGCTGAACGCCGTTGGAAAGAAGGAATAGCCATCCTGAATAATTGCCTTTTGCTCCGTAAACGAAGAAATGATGAGTAGTGCGAATGGTATTATACATGCAATCGATACTAGAATAAAGATCAAATGTCCGAAAGTTCTCCATAATCGGTTTTCCGTTTTCATCGTTGTCCCTCCTATTAGAACAAGGCGTTGTCTTTGCTGAGTTTGCGCACGATCAGATTGGCCGAGATGACCAGCGTGAACCCGACCAGCGATTGATAGAAGCCTGCAGCAGCCGCCATCCCCATATCCCCGAGTCCGAGCAAACCGCGGAAGACGTATGTGTCAATGACGTTCGTCGTATCGTACAACGGCCCGGAATTCATCGGCACCTGGTAGAAGAGCCCGAAGTCGGAATAGAAAATGCGGCCAATCGAGAGCATCGTCAGCATAATGATGACTGGCGAAAGCAGCGGAATCGTGATCGAGCGGATCTGCTGCCACTTGGAAGCACCATCCAGTTTGGCCGCTTCATAATATTCCTCGTCGATGCCGAGAATCGAGGCAAAGTAGATGATAACCGAGTAGCCGACCCCTTTCCAGAGGTGAACAATCGTCAGTATATAGGGCCAATATTTCGGTTCGAAATACCAGGAAATTTCCTCCATTCCGAGCGCTGGCAGTACGGTTTTGTTCATGAATCCCGTTTCCGGACTGAGTACAGCGTAGACGAGATAGCTGATGATGATGATGGAAATCAGATGCGGGAGCAAAATGACGCTCTGATAGAACCGGGCGAAAAACTTGCTTCTGACCTCGTTGAGCAAAATGGCTAGCACGATCGCCATGACTGTCCCGATGCAAATCCATACAAGATTGTAAGCAATCGTATTCCGTGTAATGATATACGCATCCGATGTTTTGAACAAATACTCGAAATTTTTGAAGCCTACCCAATCGCTCCCCAGGATACCCTTCGAGAAGTCCACGTTCTTGAATGCGATTACGAGCCCGAACATGGGCAAGTAGTTGTTAATGAGTAAATAGGCCAGTCCCGGCAGCGTCATAAGCGTAAGCGGCAAAAACTTGCGAAAACTGCTCGTCTTCTTCGTTGCACTTGCGGTTGCGGGCGCCGTCTTGGCAGGTGTGGTCTGTGACATCTCGCGTCCCCTTCCTCTAACTCTAATATGTCCTAATAGTATCGGAAGGCGGCGTCACCCGCTAACGTTCTGACGACTTCTTCGATAGCGTTTTCCCGACTTTTCAACTTTTCACAAAGTATTCAAGAAGTACACGGGCATCACGCCAAAGCAGTACCGGTCCGCGTCGCTAACGGAAAGCTATTGAAATCTCATATCTTACTAATACTACTAATTGCGGTCAGTATATTCCAATGAACAGAACACATGATACTACAAAGCAAACGAAAAAACTCCTGTGTATAAATATACACAGGAGCGAATATCCGAATTCTTGAAACAATACTTACAGGTTAAGTTGAACCATTTACAACTAATGATGAAAAATAACAATTGGCGAAACAAAAAATATGCCTTCGATACTTACGGATCCATTCCACGTATTCTTGAACGTCAAGCGGTTGCCGCAAAACAGATTGGGCAGTAAAAGCCCCGCTGTCTATGAACGCTCGTTCGTAGGATGAATTCTGTAGGTAACGCAGCCAATTTCCTTCTCGGTCATTTCTAGCGTAGGCATAACTGATGAGCGCCCACTTTGCTCCGCAATTTGACGCCAACTGAAGATCTCGAGGGGAAGTAACCGCACCAGACAAGAAGACCCGAATCCCTCGTAAGGCCAATCGCAACAACCCGCTCCGAGTGGTGATCAAACGGCAAATGTCATTAAACATTTCGACAAGGCAGCCAAAGAGTGCAGAGGTGTACTTCGAGTACGGCTCTAGATCTTTTCTCGTCAACGTCCGATTAATAAACACGTGCTTGGCTGCCTTCTCTAATGACGCTCGATATAGCTGATATTCGGCTTTTGAACGCTTCGCATCCACCCACATCCCCGAAGATTCTGTGCGATTCACACGACTCCGAATACCCTTTCCAGTCTGGAGCCATCTTCTAGCTTTAACCTTACGGATAAAAGTCTTCACACGACGACTAGCTTCAACCTCAAAATTCATGCAAAAATCCTCCTTTAGGATATAAAAAGACGCCGGTTCAACTTTAGTAAATACATTCATTCAGTCCTTCAAAAGGAGATATTATTTCAGCCAGATCTTCCAAGAACATCGTTGGTACTAAGCCCTCCCAAGCGACCAACTTTCCCGAATGCAGCATCCCATTGAGATGGTCCAGCCATCCTTCCTGGTCCATCGCTTCCTTTTGAAAGTAGACAGCATAATACCATTCACCAGATTCAAGAGCGATTTCGATCGCACGCTGACTCTCTTTTAATGCATCAGCAACCCGCTCAGCTGCTAAGTAATTTTCATTAAGTGCGTGATAAAATAGAAGCAGCTTTCGCTTCTTGCTTACCCCAATCTGCCTGAAGCCGGCTTTTTTGTAACAATAGCCAGGGTTCACCGACTTCACCGATTTGGCATCTACATACGTGATCATCCCTTTGGCAGGGAAGCGATGGCCCCATTCACAAATCGTCGCATAGACCGCCCAGTTAATCATCTCTGAGCTGAGCATCTCCGAACTCTCTGATCGATACGCGGTGCATTCCCAAACGTCCTCCAGACCATCATCACGGATTCCGCGCCAGCTGATCCAGCAGGCCGTACAATCAAGATTTCGGAGTATGAGGTTGTGACCTGGCCTACCAACCTGAGGCGACCCCACTTTCACTCGACTGTAGTGACGATCGAGCAATTGTGCGACATCTTTATCGAAGCGATGCGTGAGAACCCAAGGGCCATATTTGCCACCTTCTAGATCCAAAACCATTTGAACATCGGTCATCAGCTATAACCTCCTCATGAAAAATGGAGCGGGTAACCCGATCCATTTAACCTTTATATTTGTGAACCTTATTCGAGCAGGTTGATAGTAATCATCCCATTCACACTATCCATAGCAAATGGAATACTCCGCTCTGTTAAGAATTGACTGATAGAAGATGTGATTTCTTCAGCCCATTCAAACTCTTCACAAAGGGTGCAATACCTTTCATCACATAACTCGTGTAAAGAAGAAAGGGTTTCATTCTCCAGATTGCTTTCGTACAATCCCGGTTCAAGGATGGGCAGCATGTCCCTTTCTAACCGATTACGTTGTGAGTCTTTCTGCTGCAACCAATCCTGAAGACCGTCCTCACAATCAAAGCAGATCATCGGTTCAAATTGATGCGGATACATCCCGAATTTCACCCCACAAAGACACCTACCTTCATGTGAAAAAGGTACAATTAGAACCCCGGAGTTTTCTTTGCAAATCCGTACAACATGGAAGCGAGTACGCAGCATTTTTCGTATGCTTTCGGGATCACTCCCAAACCAATTCCCGTACATCGGAAAGCGGCCGGCTGCGCGAATCAATGTGTCCTTATCCGCTTCATCAATTGAAACGGTGATTTGCCCGATGACGGCTTCTACATCCTCTCGGAAATCCGGATGCGTTAAATGCTCAAATAATCCGCATTCCGAGATGACATCCGTTAAAGTTCCCTGAGGGTTTGGTGAAGCATTCAGCCTCGCAAAAAAGTCCTTCACATTCATGGTTAACATTCTCCTTTTAATTGAAATGTCGCCTTACTTTGATACGATTACCATCCAGGGTGAGGGAACTCTCTCCTCTCTTGGAAATAGAAAAAAGGAGCGGGTTTCGCTCCTTTACCTGAGAAGTTTCGTATTTGGTTGATGACTCCCTACACGCCAAATTGAAACATCATTTGTTCTTGATGCAAGCTCTGAGATTTGCGCTTCTTTTCAGAACCTTTATTAGCAGGGAGCATAACAAGCTGCACTTCTCTCTCATGAGCGCCATGTAGTAAACTACCTTCCTTAGCGGTAACCGAGTAACCATGTTTTAGCGCAAGTTGACGCAGTTGCTTCTGCTCCTTTTCTTCCTGCAAACGAAGACAATCCACCCTGATTTTGGGGAGCTCTTCTCTCGCGAGTTCCTTCATTCGGTTTCCAATATCCACACAGATCGCTGCTCCCCACTCGAAATGATGGCCAAGTAACTCTTCCAACATCTCAAGCATACCTTGGGGATGTTCATAGTGCTGCCGGTAGCCATGTAGGTTGTAATGTGCAATATAGCCACAGAAGACATGCAGAAACGTGTAAAGGGACTTGTCAATCAAAGAAGAATCTCGCCTTTTTACGACCTTTTCAAATTTTCGGTATAGGCGTACTTTTTCCATCGCTGTGAACCGCGCCTCCGATACAAAACCATAATCCTCTGCCATTGGCATCCTCCTTCCATATTCGGTACCTCCCGGGAACAAAAAAATGCCCGTATGGACCGGAATGTTAAACGGGAAAGCAAAGCTCTCCTGTTATAATTCCGCCCATAGGGCATCTGGCTCGCGAAAAGAGTACATCTTACTTCTACCCTCAGTATACCATTACAAATCTCATTTGGGGAGTATGATTTTACTTGTCGGATGACATAAACATATATCCATTAATGACAAGAACATATCCATTGCCCACGACCGGTGCCTCCGCTTATCCTGCCGGGTTCGCCGGGGAAACCTGGCACTCGGGTCGGCCGGCGGCCGCCGGTGCTGCAGCTGCTCGAGCTCTACCGATAGGATGGACACCGACAGATCCGGACGCCCCCTACCCAGCCGGGGGTTCGCCGGGGACATCAGGCACTCGGGATGACCAACGGCCGTCGGTGCTGCAACTGCTCATACTCACCCAATCGGCAGGGCGATCCGGATGCCATCCCCTGCACGGTCGGGGGTCGCCGGAGACACCAGGCACTCGCAACGGCCAGCGGCTACCGCTGCTGCAGCTGATTATACTCGCCGGGGGACACAATACACTCGGTCGGCCAGTGGCCACCAGTGCCGCATCTGCTCGAGCTCCACCGAATCGGCAGGGCGCCGACGGACCCGGACGCTCGCCTAACCCGCCGTGGTTCGCCAGGTAATCGGCAGGGCCCCGACTGATCCGGTAGCTCCCCTGCCCGGTCGGGGTCGCCGGAGACACCAGGCACTCGGAACGGCCATCAGCCGCCGGTGCCGGAACTTTCTGATACTATTACGTTTTAATTTCCCTTAGCAAGGGGGCCAAATTCCTGAGTTCACGACAAATTGCGGCAAATATCGGCTGCAAACTGTGTCCGCTCTGGGTAAGTTCATATTCAACATCAGCGGTACACCAGGGAAAAGCGTGCGTGTGATGATCCACTTCTCCTATAACAGCCGTAGCCGGTCCATCAACGTTTTCGGACTGATGGGATGCAACTTACGTTTCCAAAACGTCGAGTCCCTTTATTTCAGGTGATGTTTAATCCAGCTCAGCAGTTGCTCCTCTTTGGGCTCCCAGCCCAACAATTTCCGCGCATTCACCGCGCGCACTCGGCTGTTGGAGCCAATGGAGGACCGTGCCCAATCCCCCAGCTCTTCAATCGCCTCTTCAGCCGGCCAGCTTATCGTTTTGCCTTGATAACCAAGGGCTTCACCGACCGCTCCCGCAATGTCCCCGTAGGACTCCTCTCCGTTTTCAGCGAAAAAATAAGAAGCCGAAGGTGCTTTCTCAAGAGCCAGCAGGTAGAGGTGTGCCAAATCTTTAATATGGACGTTGGACCAGCGGTTAAGGCCTTCCCCGACATGAACGCCTGCCCCCAATTCCCTGGATTTCCGAATAATCTGCGGCAGTTGAGCACTCTCTGCAGGTAATCCAAGTGCATTTCCATAAATCATGGATGGCACAATCACAATACTTCTGACCCATTGATCAATCCCGGCCTTTCGGACAAGCTTATTAATCTCCACGCGATCCGCTCGGATGTCCATCGGAACAAAAGGCGTTTCCTCGTTAAATATTTGTTCGCTCATACTATTGCCACGAGCATCATCGCCAACCACGCTTGAGCCGGACGTGTGTATAAAGGGTTTTCCCGTTCCACGTAAAGCCTCAATAAACGTCTCCACGGCTGCCCGGTGATCTGAGTCCGCCGAGTGAATGACAGCATCACTAAATTGTGCATACTTTATTAAGAGATCCACATCATCCAGGGTTCCTAGTACGGGCTCTATACCAAGTTGTTGAAGTGGGCCCACTTTTCCCTGATTGCGGATCAGGCCATATACCGTGTGTCCTGCATCGATCAAAGTCTTTGCCACTGATCCGCCGATATATCCTGAAGCACCTGTTATAAATACTCTCATTCTTTACTCCACCAGCCTTATCATTTTGTTCAGCTACTTATTCGATTAGGAATAATGCCTGACTCGATACATCTCTTGTTTTGACACGTCCTTATTATATAAGCTACTTAGCCTGTAAACCAAAAATAAATGCAAAAGTTCACTATATGAACCTTATTGGCGATGAATTATTAGGACTTCCCTGCAGCACAAAGTCCTTCAGGAATTCCCAGTAAAATTCTGGATATTAACTCGATATTTTGCTGGGTTTGATTTGATGCGTCCATTTATCCTGACTGATCTGCTATACAGCCAAGAAAATTTCCAATTCTCACGAATTAGGGACTTGATAGGTAAATTGTGTTTCTTTATTAGAAACTTTCTAACATCTTTTTGAATTTCCCCTTTGATTTACCTATGATAAGGCCTTACTGCCAGCATTTTTTTCATAATTTCAGTAACAAAACAATACCTCTTTTGGAGTGATTCATGATGAACGATTGAACATTTGGTAAGAGAACTGTGTCATTCCGGAATAAAATGAAGACGCCTCGAAATTAGGACTGATTATTAAGTATGCTAAAACACGGAAAACCCCTGTTTCTGTTCATATTGAAAAGAAACCAGATTCCCCTCTTCACTTATCAATACTTAGGAGGTGCAAAAGAGATGATCGACTGGCTGTACAAAAAAACGGATAGTTGATCATGATATCAAAATAGCCCCTAAATGTGTATCATCCCTTTCAATCCAAACTGGAGGATCACTTCTGAGCATAAAAAATATCGGATTAGTCGGTTCCCTTACGGTCGTTTGCTTATCTGGTTCATTAAAACATAATTCTGTGGATAGTAAATAATCAATATTCCCTTCGTTTCATGAGTCCGGGTTTTAGTATCTACATATAACTTGGGCTTAGGGACATAATGATTTTCATTACTAATTGGTTTTAATACCAAGAGATCAACTAAATTGTTATTAAGGGGTGTACTTCATGACTGTCATTACAATTTGTGCGATTCTAAAAGCAAAACCTGGACAAGAGGAGCAGCTACGCGATGAATTACTCAAACTCATTGAACCGTCGCGAGCAGAAAAAGGCAGCATACAATATAAGCTGCATAAATCGATCGAAGAGATAGGTACATTTGTCTTTTATGAATCCTGGGCTGATGAAAATGCCATAAATGTACATGTAAACACCGAGCATTACAAAACATACCGAAAAAATATAGAAACAATTATCGATACTATGTACGTGTATCATTTGCAAAACCTTGAATCATAATTTCAAATCACTTATTTAAGAACGCTATTGTTTTCGTTTTAGAAAAGGACAGTCGGTTCTTAAGTTGGTATTATCACTGCATTCAGCTCAAAATGTTTCGATTATAGAAACTTATTCTCTTTATTTGAACTTTGTTAATCTCTAACTTAATATTAGCGTACATAAAGGAGGTGAATGTATGAATTCAAAAATCTTTATTGCACTAATCTCACTTGCGCTAAGTGCTTTTGCCATTGGAACGACAGAATTTGTTATTGTCGGTATTCTACAAGAGGTAGCCACCGATCTTGGGATCACGGTAACGCAAGCAGGGACGCTGGTGTCTGGGTATGCAGTTGCCCTTGCTATCGGAACCCCGATCGTCGTAGTTATTACCGGGAAATTGCCTAAAAAAGGATACTTGGTGTTCCTCATGATCGTGTTCACTGCAGGGAATGTTTTAGCAGCTGTAGCTCCTACCTATTCCGTTCTACTCTTGTCTAGGGTAATTACAGCTGTTTCGCATGGTGTATTTTTCGCTGTTGCAGCTACAGTGGCCGCTGATATGGTCCCGGCTAACAAAAAAGGCACCGCCATCTCCATCATGTTCACCGGGTTAACCGTCGCTACCATTCTTGGAGTTCCCCTTGGAACATATATCGGACAGGAATTTGGTTGGCGGATGTCATTTGCCGTAGTCGCTGTATTAGGTCTGATAGCTTTGTTAGTCAGTCTTGTAGCCGTAGAAAAAGTCCCGCGATCGATGCACTCGCCGAGCTTGAGAGATGTTGGAAGTTTGATTGCCAACCCTCGGATCATCACTGCTTTGTTAATGACGGTACTGGGTTTCGGCGGAACCTTCGTCTTATTTACGTATATCTCACCTATCCTTGAAGAGATTAGTGGGTACTCAGCTTCGTCCATTTCCTGGCTGCTGCTGGTTTACGGTGTTGCGGTGGCAATTGGGAATATTTTCGGGGGAAAATTAGCAAATGGGCATCCTGTAAAGGCGCTTCGATTCGTATTCCTGTTTCAGGGCATTGCCCTTCTGTTGCAAATCTGTCTACTGCCCAACAAGACGCTCACCATTTTGTCCCTTATATTAATGGGCTTGTTCGCATTTATGATGTCTCCCGGCGTACAGGCTTACATTCTAATGCTTGCAGAAAAGCTGGTACCATCTGCTAAAGATGTCGCTTCTGCGTTAAATATATCTGCATTTAATATTGGGATAGCGGCTGGTTCAACATTAGGTGGGCTTGCAGTAGACCATTTGCATATTATGGACACGGCTTGGATTGGTGCAATTATGGCGGGATTCGCCTTTTTACTGGCAGCAATAAACTACAGAATGGATAAGAAACAGAATCTTTTTGTTGAGGAGAGAGGATAAATGGATTTGAAAGCATTAGACCTTTTGGAGAAAGAATTGGAATTTACAAGTTTTAGCCATCAAGATGCGCTTATCATTGGGAACCGGATTGTGCAATATGCTCAAGAAAACAATGTAGCTGTGGCCGTGCATATTGAACGTAACCGAGTTCCCGTGTTTACGCATCTGATGGATGGCACTTCGGAAGAAAACTACGTATGGTTGTTTCGCAAAAAACGGATCATCGATCACTATAACCGCAGTTCTGCCTACATCGAGGAGCGTTTTATCCAAAGTGGTGCTTTTCATGCAGAACAATCTCTGCTTTCTACTGCAGAGTATCAGGCGGTGGGCGGTTCAATTCCAATCCGTGTCAAAGGTGTTGGCGTAGTGGGGTCTGTTACGGTCGGAGGATTGACCGGCGAGTTGGATCATGCTTATGCAGTTGAGGGCATTCGCCTGTTTCTGAAAGGAAAATGAGTGGTCATGGGCTAGGCCATAACCACTTTAAAATACACAAGAGGGTTGGGCGTAAAGCTCTTGCCCTCTTTTTTTCATTCGTAACCAGTTCATTTAGTGCTACTTTCTATGTAACCAACATTAGTGAGCATGTATACTCTCCAAGTAAATACGAAAATACGGGACTCGTTCAGCATCAATCCCTACGTGAATTAAGGAATCCGAGAAAATCAATTTATATATATCCAAAATATACCCTTAAAAGCTCGTAAGTTCGTATAGCAACTGAAACAGGATTATCTACAATAACTTATTCATTGTAATCAGTTAAGGTCGTTCGGCGAAAGTCCAAACCTGTACAATTTCACTTAATACAAGCTAAAATGGAAAATGCAAAGGTTTTTATTAATATGTCAATAATAATTAAAATAAAACTGATTGTCGTTAAGTATCATGCTCTCAGCAAACCTGATACAACATTGATAATCATGAAGACAAAATTAATAAGATGCTTTGAGGTGAATCAATGGATCAATATGAGGTTGCAACCCTAAAAAAAGGACTACTCATTCTTGACGCGTTGCAGAAAGGTGAACCCATGAGACTGACTGAGATAATGCAGCGGTTTAACCTTAACAAGTCTACAACCTTTCGTCTGCTATATACGCTGGAAATGACAGGTTTTATTCAAAAAGAAGGTCACTCGTACAAAGCTTCTGAATTAAAGGGGCAACATTCATCGTCTGCTAACACTCGACTCAATTGGCTAGTTGTTCCATCCCTGCATCAATTAGCGCAGGAACTCGGCGAAACAGCATATATCGGGGTTTTAGATGGTATGAAAGTAATGACAGTACAAGTAGTGGAGGGAAATCATGCCATACGTAGCCATACTCGTGTAGGTGATTCCGCTTATGCCCATCTAAGTGCCTTTGGGAAAGTTATTTTGGCGCACCTGAGTGATGAACAACTAAAAAAAATGCTTACACATCTTACCCAGCACAAAGCAACAAAACATACCTTTGACGACAACCACTTGTTAAGAGAGCATCTAAACGTAATCCGTCAACAAGGATACGCCATTGATGATGAAGAAACGGAAGTGGGTTTGCGCTGCGTTGCTGCACCAATATTTTATAATGGTACTGTGCTCGCAGCATTGGCTTTATCCGGCCCTGCCGCACGATTAAGCCGAAAAAGAGACCGTGCTGTAAGTAAAAAATTGAGGGAATGCAGTGCTCAGATATCCAGTCTACTTTGACACGGATATTCCTTAACTGCCAAACTTCAGTCCGTATATTGTTCTTATCATTTAGCATCGTTCATGGTGATGATGAAAGCTGTCCCCACGTAGATTGGGCTGCATCAGTTCCTTTGTTAATTTAGATAAGCTTTTTGATAATGATAAAAGCATTGATTTTGTCGTAAAGATTTTCCTCGCCATCATTGAACCGGTTGCACGGTCCTACCCAAGTCGCTGCTGGCATCTCTCCATCCAGATAGAAATACGGCATTCCAGCGGAGCCCAGTTGCCAGCAATCCGATCCGAGCATTTCCGTAAATTTTAAGAACAATAATAACCGTCTACCCGCGGCTCCCCTGGAGGTTCTACAAGCTACGACGGATGACAACAGAGCTGGCGAAGCCTCGTTAAGCCGGTACAACGTCTACCTCTGACACCTTCTTTAAAGTATGTGGACGTTCATCCTTAGTACCGTCTGTAATGGCTGCACTTAAAAAGCCTTTTAAGGAGGACGGGCTTTATCTATCTTGAATCATTCATTTGTTTCTAGTTCATATCGTACCGTAACTATTACGTATATTTTTTTTCAATGCTTCACCCATGGTTTTCATCATGGGAAAGTTTCGAAATTTGATATGATAAGCCAGGTACAGCTCATTGCTCACCTTAAACGAAGGACAGATTATTTTTACATGATGATTGTGTAATGATTTTTCCAGCATATAACTTGGGAGGACACTAATTCCCGATCCATGCTCTATGGCGGCTAATATCGAATGAAGATCCGGCAGAACGTGCATAACTTGCATATGCGGCCTTTTCTTGAAGTGTTCTCTCCAAAATCTTCGTATGATCGGCAAATCACTACCATAGCTGATCCAGTCTTGTGAGCACAACCAAGCTTCAAACAACTCGGGATCTTCAAAATCGATTTCTTTAAAGTTATAAGGTGCGACCAACACAAACTCTTCTTGAACATAATGGATATATTCAATACCAGGGGCAGAGATTTTTTTTGACGTTATGATCATGTCGAGCTTTTCTTCCAGTAATAACTCAAGAATATGAGAGGCAACCCCAAAATAACCAATAATTCGAAACGGAAACTTTCCCAAATGGGGAGCTAGATTCTCACGAAAGTATTCGTGGGCTGTTCCAATCCTGACAATAGGGACCGTTAAAGAAGTGTCCATCTTGAATTTATGTGTTGTTTCTTCCAAGGCTTCGATTAGCGGAACCACTTGGGTGTAGAGTTCTTTTCCTTTTTCGGTGGGAACCATCTTTCTTGAGGTTCTCGTAAATAATTTTTCGCCAAGTTCGGCTTCCAATGCGGCAAGATGTTGGCTCATTGCGGGCTGAGTCATTAACCGCGTTTTGGCGGCTTCCGATACAGATCTATGTTTGTAGATACTGATAAAACTTCGGTACCATTCAAAATCCACCATTCTTCTTACCCCCTTTACATATGGATATATGAAAAAGGGTAAGCATAACTTACCCTTAAATCAAGTCCTAATACTCTTTTTTTGTTGTTGAGCACCCCATAGTGTAAATGCAATTCCTACAACGGTTACAATGGAAGCAACCCAAGGAACAGCTGTCAGGCCTCCCCTAAATTGTAAATCTATAACCAAACCACCGATGTACGCACCTAGCGCATTACCCAGGTTAAAAGCCGCAATATTCAAGGTTGACGCTAACGTGGGCGCTTCTTTGGCAGTATTCAGCATATGGAGCTGCAATCCCGGAACGGTTCCAAAAGCAGCTATTCCCAATATAAATATAGTAATCAAAGCGGGCACTTTATACTGATCCGTAATAGTGAATACGGCCAATACTACGGCTAACACAAGGAGGATCCCAATGAGGGACGGCATTAATTTACGATCAGCCAGTTTGCCCCCAATGATATTGCCAATCGTGATTCCAGCCCCGAACAAGACAAGGATGTAGGACACGGAACTTGGCGAAAACTTCGTAATATCAATTAAAATCGGCGAAATATATGTGAAAGCTGTGAAGACTCCTCCAAAACCAAACACCGTCATCAGGAGAGCGACATGAACGGCTGGATGACGCAAAACGCCGAGCTCCTGTCGTAGACTGGATGGGGATGCTTTTACCTTTGGCACGAGTATAGCAATACCAATCCAAGCAATCAGTCCTATCCATGTGATAGTCCAAAACGTGGATCTCCATCCATAGGCTTGCCCTATAAATGTTCCGATGGGAACCCCCAAAATGTTAGCGAGTGTCAGGCCGGTAAACATGATGGCAATCGCTCCAGCCCGTTTTTCCTTAGGAACCAGTTCTGCTGCAATAACAGATCCGACGCCAAAAAAGGATCCATGCGTTAATGCCGCTAGGATGCGTGCTACCATTAAAATACCATAATTCGGCGCAAGAGCAGCCAATGCATTACCTGCTATGAAAAGAATCATAAGAAAGAGCAGCAGTTGCTTTCGTTTCATTCGATGAGTCGCGACCGTGATAATGGGAGCACCTATGGCTACGCCCAGCGCATATCCGGTAATGAGCAGCCCTGCCAATGGGATGGACACCTGCAAGCTCTCCGCCACTTCAGGAAGCAAACCCATGATGATAAATTCGGTCATCCCAATCGCGAATGCCCCTAGTGTTAGCGCTATTAACGCGAATGATGGACTTTTACTTACCGGTTTGTTTTCTGTATTACCCGCACTCAAATGAGTAACCCCCCTGTCCATTTTTACAAAAGAAAAGCATGGAGGCCGCTACTTTATACAAACAGCAACCCCCATGCTTCTTAGCCGAGTTTTTCAATAGCGGCTTTGGTCACAGCCAGGGTAGACTGAGGATTCTGACCTGTAATCAAATTGCCGTCAACTTCATGATGTGAAGCCCAATCTGGTGCTGCCACAAAAACGGCTCCCAATTCACGAAGCTTACTCTCCAGGAGGAAAGGAAGAACTTTGTCCAGACCGGTTTGTGCCTCTTCCCTGTCTGTGAAAGCATTCACTCGTTTCCCTGCTACAAGAGGCTGTCCATCCGATAATTTGACTCCTGTCAACCCCGCAGGACCATGACATACTGCAGCAACGATTTTTCCCGATTCATAAAAGTCACGGACCAATTGATCAAGGATTTGATTATCCGGCAGGTCATACATCGTTCCATGCCCACCCGGCAGGAAAACAGCATCGAAGTCATTCGCAAATACATCACGGATGGAAACTGTGTGGTCAAGGTACGCTGCTGTTTCCAATATTACTTTCGGGGTTTCGTCATTCACGCTGTTTGGATCGATTGGACTTCGTCCGCCGAGCGGACTTGCTACTGTAACCTGATAGCCCTTCTTAATAAACTCAATATATGCCTCAGCGAACTCGGTTAACCAGATGCCTGTTTTTCTTCCTTCTTGTATATCTGAATGATTGGTTACTACAATCAATATCTTTTTCTCCACTTTACTTCCTCCTTTATTATGTTGGTTACAGAAGTTATTCTACAATCTGCATTTATATAAGACAAATTAGAATATTATAATGTATCCATAAATAAATTTATAGATCGACCGCGTCCAGCTCGATTCGATTTTCCCCCGGAATCAAATAATCCGTAATGTCGGTCTCGTAGGCGGTTCCCATACTGGGATGGGTCTCGATAAAAAGCCATAAGGTTACGAGTCGCTCTAAACTAGAAGTAAATGCTTCAGATAGTTGAGTCCATTATCGAGGGATTTAAAATATTTACACTTTTTGCATAAATAAACCTTCCTAAGGCACATTAAAAATGAACTGGAGGGGTGATCATGAAATTGGAGGAGAAGGTTCTTACAACGGATCTTGAGGTAAGTGAGGCTATTCTGCGAGAACTCCTTCATAATTCATCCGACGTGGTGTTTCGGAGGCTGCCAACGAACGGTCAAACGCTTCTGTTCATTTATGTGGAGGGTTTATGTGATACTAATTTGGTTGAACAAATCATTCTTAAACCCTTTTTACACCGAGGGACACCGGCTGGCGACTCCCCCTTCAAGCCAACGGTTAACCAACTTATTCTTCCCGTTATGAAGGTTTCCTCAGCAACGAATGCCGAGGATGTTGTTAAGGGAATTTTGACGGGGCATGTAGCCCTCTTTGCTGAAGGAGAATCCGAGGCTCAGATAGCAGATTTCCAGCACTATCAGCAGCGTAATGTTGAAGAGCCCTCGACGGAACCCGTCGTTCGGGGGCCTCGAGATGGCTTTACTGAATCTCTTCGAGTCAATACAAGTTTGATTCGAAGGCGACTTTGTACTCCCCAATTGGTCAACAAGTCTTTCCAAGTCGGTGAAAAAACCGGAACAAAAGTAGAAATTCTCTACTTACAGGGGGTCGCTAAAGCTTCCATCGTTGAAGAAGTAACTCGACGTATTAGTGAAATTCGAATAGATGGAATCCTGGAATCGGGATATATTGAGGAATTGATCGAAGACACTCCTTATTCACCCTTTCCTCAGATTCAGAATACAGAGCGTCCCGATGTCGTTTGTGCAGCATTGTTGGAAGGTAAAGTGGCAATCGTCACCGCGAATACTCCTTTTGTTCTCGTCGTTCCCATGACCTTCTGGTCCGGCCTTCAAGCATCGGAAGATTATTACGAACGTTCAATTTTCACGACACTTGTAAGGTGGGTTAGGTACTTCATGTTCCTAATCGCCCTGCTGCTTCCGTCAGTTTACGTTGCTTTAACTACTTTTCATCCGCAGATTCTTCCAACAATCCTTCTAATCAGCATCGCAGCGGCAAGAGAAGGTGTCCCCTTTCCTGCCGTCATGGAAGCCCTCTTGATGGAAGTTATGTTTGAAGCACTTCGCGAAGCCGGCGTCCGACTGCCGAAGACGATTGGTTCAGCTGTTAGTATTGTGGGAGCACTGGTTATCGGCCAATCAGCTGTAGAAGCAGGAATCATCTCAGCCCCCATGGTCATCGTTGTGGCATCGACGGGGATCGCGTCCTTTGGAATACCCCGCTACAATCTCGGAACCGCTCTGCGGATTCTTCGGTTTCCTATGTTGTTGCTAGCTGGATTTATAGGAATTTACGGTATCTTGGTCGGCATGACGGCTATCCTCATCCATCTGTCATGCCTACGTTCATTTGGCGTTCCTTACCTCACTCCTGTTTCGCCCGGAACGACAGGCTTTGTAAAAGATCTCATTTTTCGAGCGCCGAGATGGAGCTTACATCATCGTCCTAAAAACACGACAGAGAGTAACGACAAACGCATCACATGACAGGCTGCTGTCTTTAAATACGAAGGAAGGTGACGGCCATGTATCTAAAATGGGGGATTGTCCTTGTACTTATTCTTCTGCTCACGACAGGATGCTGGGATCAGAAGGAGCTTAGCAACCGGTCCATCTGGATCGGCTCTGGGTTTGACAGGAACGGGCGAGGAGATATCGTCTTGAGTGGCCAAATTCTGATACCTGGCCAACAGGGCGAAACCGGAGGAAAAGGAGGTTCCCCTGCAAAAGGCATAAACAATTTCGTGGTTTCGGGAAAGGGGAAAAACGTCAGCCAAGCCGCAGCCGATTTACAGGGAAGTCTATCCCGGGAAGTATTTCCGAGCCACCGAAGGGTAGTTTTTCTTGGAGAACAGTTCGCGGAGGATGGCGTCGCAGACATGCTGGATGAACATTCTCGGAATCCAATGGTCAGGTTGCGGACTGATATCTTCGTCGTGAAAGATGGTACAGCTCGTGAACTGCTCCAATCTACCTATCCCTTGGAGAAGATACCCGCGATTGGCGCTTATAAAGAGCTGGAACATACGAGTGGCATGAAACAGACAACATTTATGAGATTCCTAAGAGCAACTAGCAGTGATGGTGTTAGCCCGATATTGCCCGTAATTTCTCTGGATCGGAAAAGTAGCGAGATACAGGACATGACTAAGCAACAAGCATTTCGGATGAATGGCATAGCCATTTTCGATAAAAAGAAGTTGAAATTAAAAGGTTTTATCAGTCAAGAGGAAGCGTTAAATGTGAATTGGATTACAGGTGTTCTAAACAGCACAACAGTAACAACGCCCATACCGAAAAATCAAGGGAGAGTCAGCATACACTTGTCACGGATAGGACGCAGAATCTTGCCTGACAACCATAAAGGTAAGCTCGTCTTTCATGTCAAGTTGACCGGCAAAGGAGTAATTCGGGAGAACCAAACTCGGTTGGATCTTCGTAATCCTACTAACGTCAAGTTGGTCAAGAAAGCTTTAGAAATTGAAGCAGCAAAGGAAATTAAAAAAATCATCTTTAAAATGCAGAAGACCTACCATGAGGATATCTTCGGATTTGGTGAGATATTGCACCGAAAAAACCTGTCATCTTGGAAAAAAATGAAAAACAACTGGAATTTTTATTTTACAGAGGCAGAATTCGATGTACAAGCTGATTTGACCGTAACCCAAATAGGGCTATCGGGGCCTGGTTTGTATCTGCGGGAGGAGGAAACGATACCGTGAATACACCTAAAATATCTAACATACAGGTATTTTGGATAACGTTTTCGATTGAGAGTTCAATGACTACATTGTTCTCGACCCAATCGGCTGTCATCCAGACGACGAAGCAGGATGCTTGGATATCTTTCCTTGTCGGGGGGGCTATCGCCTGCGGAATAACTCTCCTTTCCAGGGCTCTGTCCCTTATGTACCCGGAACAGACACTCGGCGATTTCAGTACAAAAATCTTAGGCCGTTGGCTTGGGAAGATTTTAGTTGTCCCCTTTTTGGTATCGTGGATAATCATTTCTGGGGCTCTCCTTCGCCAATTTTCCGATTTTTTTCAAATGATCTTGTTTGATCGAACCCCTACTAGCGTCCTGATGCTACTAATGTTGGTACTAGTGGTAAGTTTGGTTTGGGCTGGAGGAATCGAGGGAATTGGACGATGCAGCCAATTGATGGGACCCATAATTTTGGTGATCATCGTTATGGTCACTTGCCTGAGCTTTAACAATTACGAATTCGAACAAATTCTTCCCGTTTTCTCGGAATCAGGAGTTAGGGCAATTATGCGAGGAAGTCTGGCGCCCGCCTCGGTGCTGGGAGACACTGTTTTCCTGTTGATGGTGACCAAGTTCATGGAGAATCCTCGTCAGGGAACAAAGATTGCCGTTTGGGCTGTCGCGACAGTTGCAATCATTTCCTCTGTACTGACCTTAACGGCTCTATCAATCTTCGGATCCGCGTTAGCATCAAAGATGCTGTTTCCAACATTTGAGATGGTGCGATTCGTCTCACTTATGGAATTCATACAGAACATCGAAATTTTTTCGTCTATTTTATGGTTCTTCGGTGTGTTTATCAAATTGAGCCTATATTTATTTATATTATGCTACGGAATCTCCCAATGGTTAGGCTTGAAACGTTGGACTATTTCAATCTGGTCAATTTCTCCGGCCGTGTATCTTCTAGCATGGAAGTTTCCCCAAGCTGCTCTCTACACTTCCCAAATTCAGCTTTACCTGGGCGTTCGTTTCGTGATGCCGATTGTGTTGATCGGTATCCCATTCCTGTTGTGGTTGGTTGGCACTGTTCGTAAACGACGATCAAATCAGTAAACACATATAAAAACCCACCATCTGATCCGGGAGTATTCGGTTTCCAGTGAATTACAGGCCCTTCATTATCCAATAACTACCGGACCGTTTGCAAGGTTTCCTCATTCACTGCTCTGTGGTTGGAACGATGAGTCAGTTCGTGTGTCTGCCTGATCCACTAATTAATTAACCGCGGTGTAAAAAGGACATCGCCTTGTCCACTCCGTAAATACAATAGTTTTCCAGCGCACCACCTTAGGAATTATCATGGCATTGGGTCATTTTATCTATCAATTAAGGTATCAATTTTCTGTTCTAATCTTCTTAACGTGTCATTTGTAATTTTATTCCTAAGATCTATTCCCCTAATAAATCTACAAAAACTAAAGAAAAAAAGTAGGATCAAGCCTAAATAGACTATCTGGATAATCGTAGCGGACCAAGAAAAGACATCCCGTTACGACGATCGACGAAGTCAGATCGCCGCCCTGAGCATCGTTAGCGGTCGCTCCGGCATCCGTGAACTCGCTGTCCTAATAATATCTTAAAGCGACCTATATTTTCTTTTCGATTGTTCTTATTCATTCAGTTATAGGAGGTTTTAGTACTAAGTCATTAACGGAGTCTGCCAGATAGTTGAGAAAACGGCAGCCGATCTTTTAGCCGGCTGCCGTCGTTTCTTGATTGAACTTACGTTCCCAGTTAGCGTAATGACCATCATCTATCTGTAATACGGTTCTCCGCTCTGTTTGAAAGGGCAAAATTGAAAAGGCCATTCTTGTGGGGTGGCCTAATGAAACATTCTCTGTAATCCAACTCTTTCTGTTTTCGTTATCTTACAAAGGGACGAGTCTTATTCGATATTAGATCCAGGAATTCTTGGTTCTGTTCTGGATAAAGATTATCTGGTAGAGAGTCCATCGAGAAATTTTAGCCGTAAGGATTCTTCATTACTAGTTTGAAGAACACCCTCATATTCTCTACAAGTGAATATGATTTTTACTAGAGCAACTTGATCACCATTTGCTAAAGTCCGTTCTTGTTCAGGACTGGAATAAATCCCTAAGAGGTCCATTTTCCCAAGTCTTAATCCTGTTTCTTCAAAAGCTTCTCTTCTTGCTGTATTATCAACAGTTTCCCCTAATCCCATGTTGAAACGTTGTCATTAATCATCCTCCAGGATTGGAAATGCCACATGTAAAAATAAAAATCCTTGCCTGAAGGCAAGGAGGATTAGCGAATTCCCAATTTATGAAGTCTGCGATCCGTTTGAAGTAACGTTTTTTTAGCTAGCTGGTGTTGCCGATCGTTAGGGACGTTACGAATACCCAACTCATATACATGAACCTTAGATTTCTTATCCCGGCCAAGGCCCCATAATTTTCTGAGCATGCTTCATCCCTCCATTCCCATTTACCTAATTATAACACAGACATAAAAAAAAGAAACACCAAATGACGGTGTCTCTTGTTAATTAACTATTGCGCGCCCATTCTTTTAAGTCTTTCATTCGTCTGAAGTAATGCTTGCTTTCCAATGGAATCCCGTGGAGCCAAATAGAGGTTGTCCTGAAGAGAATATACATGAAGTGTGCTGCTCTTTGGCTTTGCTTTACTCCATAGTTTGATGAGTTGCTGCAGCAAAGTCTGCACCTCCATAAATAGATTGGATTTGCGGGAAACTGCCTTCATGAAGTCTCATAAAAGAGGTTATGAGCTGCGCAAACAGCAAAAGTGTGTTTGAGATATACGCCCGTTCATATTCGGTAAAATTGGGTGACTTATTAAAGTGCATCACTATAATACCGATCGGTATGTAGGGATGGCCAATGATATGAATTGGATATCCGACAATTCCTACATAAGGCAAATGAGTTTTACTCTCCGGCTTATGGTTGAACCCGTAATCCTTGGCTTCCTCCGATGTTATGTCATCCAGCCAAACCAGTTTACCAGCTTCGGTTACTTTGCCGACGAAATCTACCCCAAGAGGAACAATGCGTGTCCGGCGTACGTTCTCATGCAAATTGTAGGAACCGGCAATGCGAAGATTGTTCGCTTGATCCAATAACATGATGGACGCCTGGTTTACCCTTCCGTGTAGAAGGCGAATACATGTCATCTCCGTCAAGAGATGATCCATGACACTTTCAAAGTTGTACCTGGGACCCTGACCACGGCTTTGCACAGCGTCTGTAAAGAATGAGGCAATCCGAGTAAGGGATTGAATGATGTCTGTCGGAAAGTCAGCAGCCTCGTCCATCCGGGTCACGGTGTCTTTCAGATTATCCACGATCTTAAGAAGTTCCCGCTCCCGAACTTTCATTTGACGAGACACATACTCTTCCAAGTGTTCAACCGACCTTTGGGCAAACTCCATAGAATGGAATCGATTTTTAACTTTCCCCTTGAAATTGACGGCCCAAATGAGATCGATTTCGGTCGAGGTCAAATTCAGAAGCGTTCGTTTCCAAACTTGTCCCAACAATAAAAACAGAGCACCTCCGTATACGAACCAGATTGGATCCACATGTGTGGAATAGTCCGGATTAATATACCACTTGTACACGGTCTCAACCAACATGAGGATCCCTACAATAAAGACCGGAATGTTGAATATGCAGTAAAAAGCAGCCGCCAAAAAGTTCATTGAAATTTTAATAAATTTCGAAAATCGGGTATCGACAGCTGTATCCAAGACTGGATCAAAGTCTTGTGGCATCGGGTTTTGATTTTCCGGCACCCGCTTCACCTCCAAATTCACATGTTACCCAACTCGAGTGTGGGTGCATTACCTTACTAAAATTCGACTCACGAGTGGCATTTCCCTCCATAAACTGAGTCTTGATTGGCTTGTCCATCCTTCAACTATCCACATATTCAACCTTCATGAGCAGCTGTAACCTCCTAATAAGTAATATTTGCCGTCTACGAAAGCAACAAAAAAAGCCACTAGATAGGAACCTTAAACGGGATGAACACAATGATCCCGTTAATAATTCCGCCTCTAGGGCTTCATAGCTCGCGTAAAGTGAATCGACTTAAACTAGCACTAGTATAGCATATCTCCACTCTACTGAAAACCGAATCGGTCCTAAAATTACCATTCGAACGATTCATCTCGAATTGGTACAATCAAACAAGGTGATGCTAATGTTTATGACTCCTATGCTACTAGAAACGGCAGATGCACCGTTCACGCATCCGGACTATATTTTTGAGCCGAAAGTATCTCTATAAACCACAATGTACATTATTAAAAACACAACCACAATCCTTTTGTACCATGCATTATTAACATAAATTATATTGTACATAAATATCATACTGTACAAAATAGCCGCAGTGAGCAGCTATTTTGTACAGTTTTTTTCTGTGAAAAGTTATAACGCACGTATTGATCGGACTTCGTTCAATAAAAAAGCCTAGACATTTATTAAAAATAAGCTGACATCAACAAGAATACATAAATGTTAAAAAGTAAATTACAGTGCCTGATGGAACTCTCTCAAATCCCAACACAATCTCTACTACAAATAACTACATGCCGATTGTCATTTTGCATGAGGAACTGACCATATTCTTATAATCAATTGGATCAATATGGATTATCTTGGTGTTAAACATAAGAGCTCAATGATGCAGGCTGCTGGCATCTTCGGCAGTCTTTAAATGAACTGTCAGTTTAGTTGAACTGAATTAATGGAAGATCCTCGCGAGTACTATATGTCATAAAATGACACATTAGTGCATTTTCTGCGTTTCTATTTAGGGTATATTATACCTATTTAAATAAAAACTGGAACATGTTAAATTGATTATTGTCGGATTAAGGAGGTGGTAATAAATGGGGCCGATAACACAATATAACAATACAAAATCATTAGGAGGTTTAATTATGTTTAATTCAACAAAAAAGTTTTTGATATTTGTTTGTCTTGGAACTCTCATCAGTCTAACAGTTTTACAACCGATTTCTGCTGCTTACAATGAAAGCAATGGTGTTGGTTCCACTACCAATACAACAATAGAATCTTTTACAATTGAAACTTTCTCGGAAAATCCGAATACTGAAGGCTTTTATGTGAACACTGGGTACAAAGTAGTGAGTTCATCTACAATTATTGTAAGTGAGAACGGATACCCGGTTTCAGCCGAAATAAATTCATTAGAAGATAACTATGATATAAGTGGTAATTATATTGACACAGTAATTAAGCATGAAGAGATGTATAATGATTATGACTCAGGAAAAGCCAAAGTGAAAATTGAAAATGATATTTCAACTAATCCCGTTAATGGTAAGGCTACTATAAATCCGATGATCGAGAACAAGAATAATTATCAAAAAATCACCTTGGATGATTCAGAAAAAAAGCTTTTAGCAGATAAAATTAAGTTGCATGTTGAGAAGTTGCCCGAAACTAATTTTAATGAAATTAAAGGCATAACTTCAAAAGAATTTAATGCAATTAAGGAAAAGGCAATAGAATATCAAAAATCAAAGGCATCAATAAATACAACAGAATTTTCGGTAACCAGCACTAGTTGTCCCACTGTTAGTAATGGAGTGGAAATGTGTGGAGCCTTTGATAATTATTATAGGCACAATGTATCTAATGGAGATTTCACTGTCCAGGCATTAGGATTTGCTGGTGAAGACAGTATGTATACTAGACAACACGGAAACGTAGCAGGAAATGCATCCAAAGCATCGAGACTTTCATCATTTAAATCATATATTAATGCGTACGAAGGATATGTTGTTCAAGATATGGAGGCTAGTAGTTGGCCAGAAGTAGTAGGTTGGGGTTCTGCGATCGCGTCATTTGCACTTTTAGTAGCAGGTTGGGCGACTGGTCCAACAGGTTGGACAGCAATTGTTTTAAATTATTCTAATGCTCTACTTGTTTTCGTTGGTCTAACATCATCAGCATATAGCACTTATTCGAGAATGCAGTTGAGCAGAAACGCTACTACACAACAACAAAATGCGATTAATGCTGCTTATAACATGTTTTATTACCAAGATTTCAACTATGGATTTTCATATGAATCAGGGTTTTAGAAAGGAAATACTATGAAATTACGCATAATATGGGCGATCCCGATTGTATTTCTGATACTAACAAATATAGGTTTTCTTATATTCATGTTAGTCAATGCAAAAGGATTAGAGGATATTGGTATGCTAGGATTCTTTGTTATGATATGGTTTCTTTTCACTGGTGTTATAGGCTTTGGTTTATACCGGTACTTATCATGGATTAAAAACAAAAAGATTTAATTCTGCACGAAACAAATAAAGCCTTAGTGGTGCAGCTATAGCGCTGCCCACTGGGGCAAGATTAAAGATATAAAAGTCGAAAATAGCTTTGAAGCCACTAACGAATCTGAATTCGTTAGTGGCTTCTATTTTTTCTGTGAAAATCATAACTCCTTGGATTTGCATTACTTAGGACATTTTTGTTAACATGGCAATTTACTAAGTCGTTAACGGTATCATTTGTGTTCACTGGACTATAACTAAGTATTGTAATTGCAGTATTGATAATCCGTTGTCTTGATCGTGTTGAGAAGCTAAAGAAATCCGGAATAGCTGACATCGATAAAATGGACGGGCGCCAATTCGAACTATATCTCGGTCATTTATTCAAATCACATGGATTTGACTCACAAGTGACTAGATCAGCAGGTGACTATGGAGCGGATTTAGTGATTTCAAAGTCTGGGAAGAAAATTGTTGTACAAGCAAAACTTTATAGCAAGAATGTTGGGATAAGTGCAGTTCAAGAGGTTACAGGAGCAATCGCCCATTAAGGTGCTTCAGAAGCTTGGGTCATTACGAACAGTGACTTTACTGAAGCCGCCAGAGAACTTGCCAGATCAAACAATGTAAAAATGACCAATCGAAATGTGCTAGTTGAGAGAATAAAGTATATAGTAGATGTCGAAAGCACATGGTATTACGTAAGGGTCCAAAGGGTGAGTTCCACGGATGTAGTAGTTTTCCAAAGTGCAGATATGTAGCTAATTAGCAATAGAAAAAGAGGTCAGGATAATTTTCCTGATCTTTTTTTGCTTCTATAGTTCGAAACGGTAAATTAGACGGACATCCGCTGTCCACGGCGGGCGGATTTTTCCACTAACCCCAATACTACTCCTAGAGCAACACTCAACCGTATCTAACCAGGGAGATCGGCAAAATGTATATGGTGCGGTTAAGGTGGTAACGTGAATTAATTAATCCCTAACTTTTCCGCCTGCATCCTCAGTTTTATAAGTTCGTTTCTCTTTTCTTTATTTTCTATTCTTAGTACTCGAAACTGTTCTTTATAAACTGCAGTTTCGTTTTTTATAAAAAGAATCTCCTCCTGAAGGTTACGAATATGCTCCCGTTTGTTAAGGATCTGCTCTTGGATAATTCGATTTTGTCCTTCTTTCGACTCAATTTGTTTTTGAAGGTTTTTATTGCACTCTTCTAGATATTCAATATGTATTCTTATACGCTCTATCTTCCTTTTGTGAGGAAATGCCCAATCTATCTCTGATCGTAGTTTAGACCATATAACAACAAGTAAAAGTTGAAATTTGGACTGAGGGGTATAAACGTTATACCTATTGATTTTAAAAAGGTTATGAATTTCTGTAAACAAGGTTTTATAATCTAGAGTTAATGTACTCCAAATGTCTTCAAAATCCTTCTCGGTAAGAATATATTCGTTATCATGAGCGAAGCTATTTCGAATTTTGTTAAGTCTTCCAAGAGAATTCTTCACTTCTTTTGAAATCGCACTAAGTGCCACAGCTAAATCAAGTTTATTCGCATAAGGATAATTTTTTTTAAAATATTCCTTAGGATCCTTTAAATGAAGCTCGATGAGAGTATTAACTTCTTCCTCGATAAATAAATTTCCTTTAATAATTACTTCCAGCGGGCTATTAACAAAAATAGCATTTGATAATTTCTTTAGGTCAAGATCAAACATATTTTCGATTAAATCCATAAAAACTTCTCCATCCAGTACCGATTTACTCCATTATATCAATTACTGCTTAGTGGAGGTAAGTCTATCATTGAAAAAGGACATACGAATCAGTGTAATTTCTTCCTTTAACTCCCAATTCCAATTATTCGAAGCAAGTGCTACCATTAATAATGGTGATGAAAATGTTTATACCCCCAATGTTACTTGAAACTTCAAATAATCCATTCACTCATCCGGACTACATATTTGAACCTAAAATTGATGGGCACCGTCTCATCTATTCCAGAATTGATGGTGTAACCCGCCTGTATACGCGGCATAACAACGATTGCACCATCCAGTACCCTGAAATCTACGATATTGCCGAAGATGACATCATCTTAGATGGCGAGATCGCCTGTGTAAATCAGACTGGTGCCATCGAGTTCGAATCGATAATGGAGCGATTTTCGGCCAAAAAAGCAGACAAAATCTTATCTTTATCCGCGACGCTACCCGCAAATTTTATTGTTTTCGACATCCTAAGATATAAAAAGCAGGACCTTCAAGGGTGGCCATTGATGAAGCGTAAGGAGCTGCTTAGTCGTCTTAATTTGGGGAATCCCAGGATATCAACTATCCCTTACTTCGAACGGGAGGGCGAGCAACTATTCCACCAAATCCAATCCAGACAGCTAGAAGGTTTGGTAGGAAAACGGAAAGAGAGTGTCTATGTCGGTCGTCGCTCTCCTGCTTGGAAAAAAGTCATCAATTGGACTTTTGTGGATATCGTCATTTCGGGCTGGAAGAAAGACGAGTTTGGATGGTTGGCCTCCATCGAAGAAGATGGAAACTATCGGCCTGTTGGAACGATTGAATTTGGAGTTCCCCCTACTCATAAAAAAGCCTTCTATCGCGTGATCCAGCCCTATGTAATTGGAGAAACATCCAAATATGTATTTGTCGAGCCTCGGTTGAAGGCAAGAATTAAAATGAGGAATTGGACTACAAATGGACTCTTACGAAGTCCCGTATTTGTCGAATTCTTAACAACCCAATGAATTCATTGGATTGAGTCTGGATCCATGTAACCCTTGAAAAAATCAGTCCTAGAATTTACTTTACTCACATATTAGTGTATAGCGAACAACTTCAATGCCAACTATAATAAGTAAATGAGCCCCAGACCTTACCTGACTGAGGCTCCCTTATTCAATTCTTAGTCTTTTGGTTTGCGACCCCGGACTAAGTCTTGGAATTTCTTGGATTGGATCTAGCCTTCGACTTTCTCTTGTCGATGGCTTTTTCCTTTGGACTTGTAACAGCAGCCCTGGCGATGACGAAAAACTCTAAGTACGAGCCAACAAGATCAATATTGTCTTTGTCCGTTACAAAGTTGATGACGGAATTGAGATAATCGAGTAAAAAGTCCATTTACCGTTTCCTCCTTGTAACAGAGTCTATTCAGTTTTGGTATTTCGTTATCAGACAATCAATGGCCTCACACCTCTCTCGTAGTTGAGTATATGCACTTATTAAATCTTTCAAACATGTTTCTCGAGATGAATATGTCGAATATTATTATAGATATTCCGCATTTCCATCCCCGCTGTCATTATATGTACATTACCCCTGATTATTAAACTAATCAGAGATTTATATTTTCTGAAACTAATAAGACCGAATATTCATCCTAGTTTCACGGCCTATAGTCGATATTTCCACTTCAGAAGTAAAAATAAAAACGCAAAGAAACACCCTCGCCAGCAGGATGATTCTCACAACTACTCTAATTATATTTCTTGTCTAGTGATTTTATGCAAATTTGTATGAATTAATTAGTTGATTTTTTTTCATAAATCGACTATTTTTTGTTTTCTTGAAACATAAAAACACTTCAAAAAAAAAAAAAAAGTGGGGATATTTTTTTCC
>FWWL01000266.1_pt1 | contig 151169 bp, 118 predicted proteins | sample 2228331 | NCBI WGS metagenome assembly FWWL01 (sample SAMEA103939775, study PRJEB20133) | metagenome | reverse complement strand
CGAATACAATCCCTTTTTACTCATTCAGTAAAACAGATAATTTCTGCTATTATCGTTCCCATTTTTGATATTTTCTAGATTTAGCTAAGTAGATTTAGCTAAGTTAAATTTAATATTATTTAATTAGTATACTATATTTTACCTATCATCTGTTGTAGAATTCTATATTTCGAGGTATGATGTTCTTATGGGTTTATAGCCTAAAATATCAGGGAAAGGTATGGTTTTGCTATGGAGAAGAACGGTTTACAGACTGGTAGAATGGAACGATTATCTTATGCTGGATTTTTCTTGGGTCAAAATATCATCTATATTATACCACTTCAACTTTTAACTTATTTTTATACCGAATATGTTGGGTTATCTTTAACTGATACTGCGATATTATTACTGATTGCAAAGATTTGGGATGCAATCAACGACCCTATAATGGGAGCAATTGTTGACAAATGTAATTTAAAAAAGGGAAAGTACCTTCCATGGATTAAATTCGCAACCTTTGCACTTCCGGCCTCCTTGTTCTTTCTGTTTATTAATATAGAGGGAGCTTATCTCCTTAAGCTCTTTTACGCTTATATTACATATATTGTTTTTGATATTGTTTACACGATCTCTGATTCACCTCTGTTTTCAATTGCTACGGTAATGACTGGAGAGACCTATGAAAGAAATAAGTTGATAGCATCCGGAAGGCTTGCCGCAGCTGTAGCTGCGATAGCCAGTGCGGTAGTATTCGTAATCAAGGATGAACTTGGTTGGACCTGGACTGCAGGGGTATATGCCCTGGTTGCTTTTATAGTTATGCTCCCGCTACACTTGAATGCTAAGGAAAGATTGCAGTATGAGAGAAGTGAAGATATTACTTTTGCTAGAATTTTTAAGTATCTCTTTAAGAATAAATATTTATTCATATACTTTATCGGATATTTCTGTATCGAGTTGACGAATACCCTTCAGATTATGGCTGCATATTTTGCGAATACTAATCTTGGAGATGAATCCATGTATATGGTGATTATGGCGGTAGCAATTCTTCCGGTAATCCTTGTTGCTCCATTTTTACCGAAGCTGATATCCAGATTCGGCAAACGTAAACTTACGGTTACTTGCTCTCTAGCTGTAATTGTACTTAGTTTCATCCAATATTTCGCGGGTTATGAAAATCTGACTATATTCTTGGTCATAGCAGCTGCCCGTGTACTTGTTATGCAGATTCCGTTAATGCTGTATGGTATGTTCACTGCTGATTGCATTGAATATGGTGCATATATTAATGGTGAGCGTACAGAAGGGATTGCTTTTTCCTTGCAGACCTTTGTGACGAAGCTTGGCGGAGCCTTCTGCAACTCTTTATGTCTGGTACTGCTTGCTGCTTTCGGATATGTGGGTAAAACCTCTACCATTGACGTTGTTCAGACACCGGAGGCATTACAGGGTATCTGGATAATCATGAGTCTGGTACCTATCTTCGGTTTCGCGGCTATGGTGGTTGTCATGTGCTTCTATCATCTGGATGAAGCGAAGGTTGAAGAAATGTTAGAGGCTAATCGTAAGAAAATCAAAGTAGAATAACGGCAGCTTTATTAATAATCTACGAGTCTTTCAGGAATGTGTGGAGGCAATATGAGTAAACAGCTGAATTACCAAAGTAAAATTAAGGAGATCTACAAAAGTCCCATCGGGCATGATATCGTGAGCAAACTTCTGCTTCAGATGAACTTGAAAGAAAGTATGATTACCAATAAGATCATCGGCAATCTTCGGCTAAAGACCATTGCTACCTTGACGAAAAAAACCTTTGATGACGGATTTTTTCAGACCTTACTGGAATTACTTAATAGTGAGCCGAACACAACGGACAATGATTGTGATGTGATAACCAGGACCTGGTGGAAGCAAGCGGTATTCTATCAGATTTATCCAAGAAGCTTTCAGGATTCAAACGGTGACGGGATCGGAGATCTGAATGGTATTATTGTAAGACTGGACTATCTACAGGAGCTGGGGATAGATGCTATCTGGTTATCACCGATTTATGATTCCCCGAATGATGATAACGGATATGACATCCGGGATTATTACAGTATCATGAAGGAATTCGGTACGATGGAGGATTTTCATAGGCTGCTGACAGAAGTACACAACAGGGGGATGAAACTGATTATGGATCTGGTAGTGAACCATACTTCAGATGAACATCCCTGGTTCCAGGCCGCGTTGAGTAAGGACCCTGATTACCGGGATTTTTATCTGTTCCAGAAATCGAAGGATAGTAATCCTCCAAATAACTGGAATTCCTTCTTCAGTGGTTCTGCCTGGAATTATTATAAGGAAAGAGAGGAATGGGCTCTTCATCTATTTTCCAAGAAACAGATAGATCTAAATTGGGAGAATGAAAAGGTAAGATACGAAATAGAGAAAATGATTCGCTGGTGGCTCGAGAAAGGTGTGGACGGCTTCCGACTGGATGTTATTAATTATATATCCAAAAAGGAAGGACTGCCAGATGGCAATGAGAGCATCGGGAAGCTCATGGGCTATTACGGAATTGAGCATTACTATTATGGACCAAAGCTGCACCGGTATCTTAAGGAATTGAAGGCAGAGGCATTTGAACCTTACAATGCCTTCACTGTGGGAGAAACTCCGGGAGTCGGTATGGAGATGAGTAAGCTCTTAACCTCTGAGAACCGTAAGGAACTGGATATGGTATTCTCCTTTGATCATCTGGAGACACCCGGACATGAGCGGTTCGACGACTATCGTTATGATTTGAATTATCTTAAGAAATACATGACGGATTGGATGGAGCATTACGGTAATTGTTGCTGGATGTCCCTGTTCTATGAAAATCATGATAATCCAAGAATGATATCGAAGATTGATCCTAATCCGCAGTATCGGGAAGTGCTTGCGAAGCTTTTAGCCATGATACAGTTGACTTTAAAAGGCACGCCTTTTATTTATCAAGGACAGGAAATTGGTAGTGTGAATAAGGATTTTCAAGTAATTGAAGATTTTGCAGATATTGAAAGTATCAATTTGTATCAGGAGTTGGTACCCACCATGGGAGAAGAGGCTGCCATGAAGAAGATACTAAGTGGGAGCAGAGATCATTCCCGTGCTCCGATACAGTGGAGTGGAGACAGAAATGCAGGTTTCTCTGATGGAACACCCTGGATTCGGATGGATGACGATTTTAAGAGCTGGAATGTTAAAAAACAGCTGGAGCAACCTGATTCTGTATTTCATTTCTATCAGCAGCTTATTCAGTTTCGTAAAGCGAACCAGGTGTTGGTTTATGGTGCATTCGAGCCGGTAGACAAGAAATTGAAGAATATCTTCGCCTATTATAGAAGGCAGGCAGAAAAAGAATTCTATATAGAATGTAATTTAAGTGATCTTCCTATCAAAAGAAAACATCAGGTCAAAAATTATAGTATTATATTATCAAATTATAGGGTCGTAGCAGAAGGCTTAAGACCCTATGAGGCGAATCTGTATCAGGTGCGCTAACTTCTTAGGAATGAATAGTCACGATAATAGAGTTTCAGAGATTTAATGAATGCTTTTCCCTATCTATTACTTATTACGGAGGATAGTTATGAATAACTTGGATTCTATAAAAATCAAGGCGAAAGAGCTGGTTGCAGAAATGACCCTGGAGGAGAAAGCCGCCCTCTGTTCCGGTAAAGACTGCTGGAATCTAAAAGGAGTGGAGCGTCTTGGATTGGACTCCATCATGGTATCGGATGGACCACATGGGCTTAGAAAACAGGTGGGGGATAGCGATAACCTTGGTATCAGTGACAGCATTCCCTCCGTCTGTTTTCCGACGGCTAGCGCACTAGCCTGCAGCTTCGACCGTGAACTGGCCTACGAAGTCGGTAAAGCCATGGGAGAAGAGTGTCTTCAGGAAGGTGTATCCGTCCTATTAGGTCCCGGTGTAAACCAGAAGAGAAGTCCTCTGTGTGGGCGTAACTTTGAGTATTTCAGCGAAGATTCTATGGTCTCAGGGGAAATGGCAGCAGGGATGATCTGTGGTGTTCAGAGTACAGGGATAGGAACCTCATTGAAACATTTTGCTGTGAATAATCAAGAGAAACGGCGTATGACCATTAATGCTGTCGTTGATGAGAGAACACTGAGAGAAACCTACCTTAAGGCATTTGAGATAGCCGTTAAGAAAGGAAAGCCGGCTACCGTTATGTGTTCCTATAACCGACTGAACGGAGAATATTGCAGTGAGAACAGGTATCTGCTTACGGACATTCTCCGTAACGAATGGGGTTTTGAAGGAGTTGTGGTATCGGATTGGGGAGCGGTCAATGACCGTGCTTTGGGAGTACAGACCGGACTTGATATCGAGATGCCCGGAAGTATGGGAATTAACGATGCTAAAATCGTTGCGGCTGTGAAGAATAATAGCTTATCTGAGAAGGACTTGGATCAGGCAGCCTGCAGAGTGTCGGAACTCATCCTGAAGAGTAAGAAAGGAAGAAGGGAGAACTTCCGGTATGATGTGGATGTTCATCATCAATTAGCAGTATCTGCAGCGGAACAATCAGCAGTTTTATTAAAGAATGAAGATAACATTTTACCAGGTGATACACAGCAGAAGGCTGCCGTAATCGGAGCCTTTGCAAAGGAGCCCAGATACCAGGGTGCCGGAAGCTCGAAGATTCATCCGTTGAAGGTGGAGAATGCCTGGGATACTTTCCTTGAGTATGGAATGGAAGTGGTATTTTCACAGGGGTACGAAACGAAGAAATCAAAGATGAATACAAAGATGAATACAAAGATGAATACAAAGATGATTACAAAGAAGAATACAAAGATGATAACAAAGAGACTGATAGCGGAAGAAGAGCTGATTAGGGAAGCTTGCGAGGTGGCGAAGGCTAAAGATACCGTCTATCTATTTGCGGGCTTAACAGAGGGATATGAATCAGAAGGGTTTGACCGAGTAAGTATGTCTCTGCCACCGGAACACAACCGTCTGATCGAAGCTGTTGTTCAGTGCAATCCGAATGTAGTCGTTATTTTATCCGGTGGTGCTCCGATGGAGCTTCCCTGGATAAACAAGGTTAAAGGTGTATTACTCACATATCTAGGTGGTGAGGGTGGTCAAAGAGCTGCAGTTAATCTACTGCTTGGCAAGGCAGTTCCCTGCGGCAAACTGGCGGAAACCTGGCCACTGCGTCTTCAAGATTCTCCTTCCTATCAATATTTTCCGGGAGGAAGAACCTCAGTGGAATACAGAGAAAGTATCTATGTCGGCTACCGTTATTACGACACTTCAGGTAAGCCGGTATTATTTCCCTTTGGGTATGGATTATCCTATTCTGATTTTGTATACTCTGAGCTTCGGCTAGACCAGGTCACCTGTAATTATGGCGATCAGATAACAATGAGGTTTAGCATAACGAACCAGGGTAAGTTTACTGCGAAAGAAACAGCGTTGATCTTTGTGGCGCATAGGAATCACGAGGTTTACCTTCCGAAGAAGGAACTTCGTGAGTTTATAAAGGTTACCCTGCAACCGGGTGAGACGAAACAGGTATCCATAACCTTGGATACGAAGGACTTTGGATACTATAACCCTCTGATCAAAGACTGGTATGCCAAGAGTGGAGATTATACTATCCTGGTGGGTAAATCCGTCTCAGAATGTGGCTTACAGGCTGTCTTACAGCTGATCAGTCCTGAAATACCACAACCTGACTTGAGAGAGAAAGCACCTTCCTATTACCAACTGGACAATAAGGAATTTATAGTTTCAGACCGGGATTTTGAGGTTATCTATGGAAAAAAATTACCCTACAGTCTAGAGAAGGCAGCCAGACCCTTTGACCACAACAATACACTGGAGGATATCAGGCATACCCTAATCGGTAAAATAATTATTAAGGTAGCTGATAGTATGGCAAAGGAAGTTACCAAAACCTCCGATGAGGAAGAAGGAATGATGGCAGCTATGATGAAGGAGATGCCGTTCCATTCGATGGTTACCTCAGGGGAAGGCTTGCTTTCCGAGGCTAGGATGGATGGTCTTCTTATGCTTCTGAACGGACATTATTTGAAGGGTATAAGAAAGCTGATTAAGAATAAATGACTCATTTGATAAACTGTAGGTATTGGTGAAGGAAGAGAAGGGTCAGGATCAAGTATTTGCTAGAGGAAGAGGATCAGTCTGTAGACTGATCCTCTTCCTCAAAGGTATGCATCATGTAATGAAGTCCCTGAAGCAATTCACCTGCATGTCGGGGATCCATCTCCAGGTTGCAGATCATGCTCTTAGGAATTTCAAGAGCCTCGATTTTCAGGTTCTTACCTTTTTCACTCAGTTGAATATATACATTACGTTCATCACTGGAGCTTCGGGTTCTTGTTATATAACCCTGAGACTCCAGTTTTTTTAGCATAGGAGTCAGGGTACCGGAATCTAAGTATAATTTTTTGCCAAGATCCTTTACATTGATATTATCCGCTTCCCAAAGAGCAAGCAGAATAATGTAACCGGTATAAGTAAGGCCGTAGGGATCCAGTAGTGGTTTATATTTTCTTATGATTTCCTTGGAACATACATAGAGAGAAAAGCAAAGCTGATTATCAAGCTTTAGTAGGTCGTAATCTCCGATTCCAGCTTTATTCTCATTAACCGATATATTCTCATTAACCGATTTATTCATATCCATTTGGATATCCTCACTTTCTATAGTTTCTAACAGATTGATTACAGTATAAGGTGATCAAGCTGTATTATACATTTTATGAACTAAATATTTGATTACAATTAGATTTTATACAATTAATTTGTAAAAGTCAATAAAAGAGTATTGACAAATGAGATAAATAGTATTAAATTAAATTGTAAGCAATACAAATAATAACAACATGAAAATCAAAAACAGATAAACTTGTATACCTAACATGAAATATTATGAGAATATAGTAAAGATAAGAACATAGTGAAGATGAGAAGATAGTAAAGGTAATAATAATGTAGAGTAAGAATTTAGATAAGATAAGAAAGGTAGGAAAAATTATGAAGAAAAATTTTAATGAGGTAGTAGAAAATCGCAGATCCATATATGAAATCGGAAAAGAATCTCCCGTATCAGAGAAGGAAATCCAAGAGATCGTTGAACACGCTGTAAAGTATGTCCCCTCACCATTTAATTCACAAAGTGCAAGAGTAGTTGTATTATTTGGTGATCATCATGATAAATTGTGGGATATTGCCAAGGAAGAATTAAGAAAAATAGTACCGGAGGAAGCATTTGCATCTACAGAAGAGAAGGTTAATTCCTTTAGGAATGGTTATGGTTCTATACTGTTTTTTGAAGACCAGGTAGTCGTTGAAGGACTCCAGAAACAGTTCGTATTATATAAAGACAATTTCCCGATCTGGTCACTCCAGTCCTCCGGTATGCTCCAATTCACTGTATGGGCTACCTTAGAGGAGGCCGGTCTAGGTGCATCCTTACAGCACTATAATCCATTAATTGATGAGCAGGTGAAAGCAGAATGGAAGGTACCGGATCAGTGGAAGCTATTGGCACAGATGCCTTTTGGTAAGCCTTTGGCTCCGGCAGGGGAGAAGACATTTACTCCTCTAGACAGCAGGGTTATAGTATTCCACTAATCAACACTAAAAAGAAATTAAGAATAATAAGAGAATATTCGTCTATAGAGTTTGTGCTACGCTACGATGAGTAGCAATGCCATAAAAATTATAGATATTTGGAAGTCAGAATGGTAATGTGCTTTTATTTTAGTACCATATAAGTGTAGTTGTTGAGTAATTATATTACTTAAACAATTGCACTTATTTTTATAGTGAATAGGTTATGCCTATTCACTATATGCATCTTAAACCATATAGTGAAATAGTTGGTTCACCATTTGAAATCGTTATTTTTGATATAGTTTGAAAGTATCAGAATAATATGATATTATAGTGGAATAAAATGTAAATCAGCCTGAAGAACTCAACCTGCCGACTTATAAAACCTCACAGAATGAATTAATTGATCTAAACTTAGGTATGGGTCAGTAGTAACTGACATCCCAAGGGGGAACAGTGTAGTTTGGCGATGGATGGGGTAACGTCGCTATCTTATTTCCCGATGATACTATCGGGTTCGGCGATATACATAGAAATAATTCAAGAATTTATGTTGATAAGGAGGTCACATGAATATTAATAGGTATCAAAAATCAGTAGTAGCTATAATTTTGTGTTTGTTCTTGGTGTCAACCTTGTCCTCTTGCTCTTGTGGAAAAGGATTTGGGATAAGCACTTCTTCAAGCAAATCGGTTAGTAAAAATTCTATCAGTATGCGGTTTAATGTGTTTAAGGATGATATGACGAAGGAAATAGATTTGAATGATGTTACAGATGAGATTACTTTTTATTATTCGGGTTTTAGACTGGAAAAAGGAGCCTTTGTATTTCAACTATATGAAGATCAAGAGCTATTATCAGAAAAAAAGATATCATCCGGAGATGCATCCAGAGGCTCAGTCTCCTTTGATGAACTTAATAGTGACATTGAGTATAGCGTAAAGATATTTGCAGAAGAAGCATTAGAGGGAAATATTAAAATTAAATGGTGATATCATAAAATTACAATTCTAAATTTTGAAGATCGTATAGCAATCCTCAGATTAAGCAATGAAAAATGACTGTGGTCTATCTTGCGGAGGCACCCTATCATGCAAATGGTAGGGTGCCTTGTGTATAAGAAGACTGTGAATCCCAATATGGGTTACTTTTAAAATCTTATTTTAAATCAGGTATAATTCTCATTCTAAAGAGTTATAAATTAATAGATGATTTAGAAACACTATACTAATATGCCAAAAAATAAAAATATATTTAGATTACTATTTTATATATTTTTTTTGAATCATATGAAAATGGCTTACTTCTTGATGCTAGAATAGGAAGCTGTGATTGAAATTGCTTTCAATGAAATGCGTTTTTAGTCATTATTGATGGCTTACTTTATGTGTTTGAATTGTTTAGTTCTTACCAAAACTTAAAATTAACTTTATTAAAGTGTCAGTTGTTGATATAATAGATGAAAATGCAGATTAATCTATGGGAGCCTATTATATCATCGGACCGTATTTTGATTTCTCCAACGTAACAACAGAACTGGTAAACAGTTATGGTGTTAAGAAAGAGAATTTTGTCCCGGTAGCGATCTACATCTCCTTTGTTAATTCACTGTTGGAGGAATTCTTCTTTCGGGGCTTTGTATTCTTTACCTTGAAGAAATTAGCCTCAAAACGCTTCGCATATGGAGTTAGTGCTTTGGTATTTTCGTTATATCATATAGCGATCATGTCGAGCTGGTTTAATATCTTTTTATTTGCATTGTTACTGTTGAGTTTGTTTGTAGCAGGCCTGATGTTTAGCTGGCTGAATGAAAGACGGGAGACAATCTATACCTCTTGGTTTGTTCATATGTTTGCTAATTTTGCAACGAATACGATTGGATTTATACTTTTTGGTATCTTATAAATTAGATCTGGAAATTCTGGATTCAGAATTTTAAAAGGGTGGGGAAAGAATGTTGAATCATGAAAATGCAAAAAATTATCATATCTATGTGACCTTTCTTGTGACAAATACAAATATGGGTAAAATGATACGGCTTTTTACGCGCAACCGCTATAGTCATGTGACGATTGCTTTTGATGAGGATCTTCATAAGATGTACTCCTTTGCCCGTTACCATGTGAACTCTCCGATATCAGGAGGCTTTGTGGTTGAACAACCGGATCGGTATCTAACAGATAACAATGATGTAACCGTGAAAATCTGCCAGCTGCCTGTCTCTGAGATAGAATATGAACGAATCAGACAGGAAATAACTTATTTTAGCGAGAATAGAGATGAAATGATATATAATACCTTCAATGCAGTCCTGTCTTTACTAAGGAAACGGCTTGAGGTTAAGAATACGTATACCTGTCTGGAATTCGTTACTTATCTGCTCAGGTTTTCAAATATACAGGCAATCAGGGAACTGGAGCGACAGTTGAATGAATATGTTGTATATGACGGAAGCTTCCGGGATATCACAAAGTGGGAACAGTCTTATACGGACGAGGATGACTATTTAAGACGACGTCATGTGATAGGAGTGGTACTAGATACCGTATACCATTTTAAAAAAATCGTTGTCAGATTAATACGTGCTTAAATTTATAATAATTCAGCATAGTTATCAAAAGTATTTGGATATTTTATGCAGATATGGTAAAATACATTGGAATGCTTCATACAACAGGTGAATTGGCTTGCCAATTCACCTGTTGTATGAAGTCCAGTCATTGTTTCAAATCATCAAACGGGAGGTAAATATGGAGAAGGCATACATATATGATACGAAGTTAGGAAGAATATTGATAGCACAGGATCAAAACGGCATAACAGAAGTATCCATATTTTCCGAGCAGGAACCGGATGAAGGTAATACATTATCTCGGAGAAATGTCTTGTATGAGCTGCAGGAAGCTGAATTAATCAAGGAAACGTATCAACAGCTGACACAGTATCTGGAAGGCAGACGAAAAGAGTTTACGGTTAAGCTGAATCCGAAGGGAACTGAGTTCCAAAAGAAAGTCTGGGATGTCTTACGGGCAATTCCTTATGGAGAGACACGCAGTTATAAGCAGGTAGCTGAGGCAATAGGGAATCAGAAGGCTTCCCGCGCTGTTGGTATGGCCAATAATAAAAACCCGATTATGTGCATCATACCCTGTCACAGAGTGATCGGTGCTGATGGTAAGCTGGTAGGTTACGCAGGTGGCTTGCAAGTTAAGGAACAATTATTAATCATGGAAAGAGAATAGATACAAAGACTGCCTGTTATTAAGGATAACAGGATATTGGAGAAAGGGAGATTACTATGAATAGAGAATGGTCATTGGATGTATTGTATCTGGGCTATGACGACGAGAATTATAAGAAGGACAAGGTGGATTTAGATCAGCTGATTAAGGAAGTACTTGAATTCAGCGATACGTTATCCGCGAGTAATGAGGAAGAAGCCACCCTATTAAAGGTAGTGGATTATATGGAGCGACTTCAGCTGATAGGAAGTAAGATGGGATGTTATGTGTTCTCAAGACAGTCAGTGAATACTTCGGATGCGGAGACAGCGAACGAAATTAATATTTTTGAAAAGCAGTTGAGTTTAACCACAAAACCTTTAGCTGTTATGAAAAAATACATTGCAGGGATTAATAATCTTGAAACATACTATGAAAAATATCCTAAATTAAAAGAATATGAATATCTTTTCTCCGAAATGAAGGAGGAAGCAAATTACCTCTTAAGCGATGATGTAGAAGAAGTAATAGCAAGGCTTAACATCTCCGCAGCTTCTGCATGGAGTAATATGCAGAGTTTTTTGACTTCTACCTTGGAAGTAGAATACCGTGATAATGTAATCACACTGTCTGAGGTTCGTAACAAAGCCTATGATGAGGATGTAGAAATCCGTAAGGATGCCTTCGTAGCAGAAGTGAAGGCATTAGAGAAAATCAAGGATTCCATCAGTTATGCTTTGAATAATATCAAAACCCAGGTTACTACCGTATGTGAGCTCAGAGGCCATGATTCCCCACTTTCCATGACTTTGAAGGACTCCAAGATGAAGAAGGAAACGCTGGACGCCTTGTTAGAAGCAATCCGTGAATCCCTGCCTGCCTTCCATAAATACTTGAAGCATAAGGCAAAGCTCCTGGGACATGACAAGGGACTTCCTTGGTATGATCTATTTGCACCTATTGGTGAAAGTAACACAAAATTTACTGTGGAAGAATCTAAGAATTATTTGATCAATCATTTTAAGACCTTTTCTACAGAGCTTGCTGATATGGTAGAGACTGCTTATGACAATGAATGGATTGATTTCTTTCCGAGAAAGGGCAAGGTTGGCGGAGCATTTTGTGAAAACATGCCATTTGTTAAGCAAAGTCGTGTTCTGACCAATTTTGAAGGTTCTTTAAGTGATGTTGTGACATTGGCTCACGAGCTTGGACATGCATACCACGGATTAAACATCCAGGATCACCAAACCCTCAATGTAGATTACAGCATGCCGGTAGCCGAGACAGCTTCTACCTTCAACGAAGCATTAATCATGGAAGCTGTAATAGAGGAAGCAGAAGGTAAAGAGAAAATTGCACTGATTGAAAGCCAGCTGCAGGATGTTACACAGATTATCTGTGATATCTATTCCAGATATCTCTTTGAAACCGAAGTGTTTGAGAAGTGCAAGACAGGCTTCTTGTTCGCCGACGAGCTCAAGGAAATGATGTTAAAAGCTCAGAAGGAAGCATACGGTGACGGTCTGGATCATGATTACCTGCACCCTTATATGTGGGTGTTAAAAGGACATTACTATTCAGAAAGCAGGAATTTCTATAACTTCCCTTATGCATTTGGCGGTTTATTTGCTAGAGGCTTATACGAGAAGTATAAACAGGAAGGTCAGGCCTTCGTTCCAAAATATAAAGCATTACTAAAGGCTACTACCGTCATGAGTGTAGAGGATGCTGCAAGACAGGCAGAGATTAATCTGGAGGATCCGCAGTTCTGGAGAAATAGTCTAAAGACGGTGGAAAAATTGATTGATGAATTTGTAAATTTAGCATAAAAATGAAATCGGATTACTTGCAGGAATGCATTTAATCCGATTTTATTATGTAATAATTACACGAATTAAGTAGAAAAAGGAAAAGATAAAACACATAATACATTAAATTTATCAGATACTAACTATGAATCAATAAAACCATTCATGATTATAACGGATGAAATAGATCCGGGATGATAATAGTTATAACCAGTACAAAGGATTAAAATTATTCGTAATCATGAATAACGGAAGAAAGGAGTGAGTTTATGAGTCTGGTGGATAATGATCATCAGCTTCCCGAAGGTCTTGGCTTTCGATTGGCTCTGGATATGCAGGCAATGACGAATTTTGTGAATATGCCGGAAGGAAAGAAGCAACAGATGGTCGACTATATAAAGAGTTCAACGACAGGAGATGAAGCACGTAACCGTGTAACAGAAGTCGTAAGTAATCTGCATAGGGGGGACTCGTTCCGATAAGCTAGTGGAGCATAGAATAATCATTTACGTATTATAGCGGTATAAAAATAGAGAACTAACAATTAATTAATTGCTAGTTCTCATTTTAATTTTATAATGGTTGCTTATCTAGCTTTTCCCATGAAGAAAAGTGCGACGGTTCCCGGACCGGAATGAGCCCCGATGGTCGGACTGACGAAATTGATTAGGAAATCTTTAATCCCGAAACGCTCTTTGATTTGATCTGCCACATACTGTGCATCTTCTTCACAATCTCCATGGCTGATGAATATGATATCATTGTTCTGAGGATAATCCTTCAGTCTTTCTTCCATCTGGTCAACTAAGGCGATTAAAGCTTTCTTTCTACCCCTCACATTGTTAAGTGGAATTAAACGTCCTTCATTGTCTACTAGCAGTACCGGCTTTACATTAATTAATGTACCGATGATTGCAGCTGCTTTGGACACTCTGCCTCCGCGATGAAGGTGATGAAGATCATCTACGGTAAACAGATGACAAAGATTTAATTTATTCTTTTCTAACCAATCCGATACCTCATCAATAGTTTTTCCGCTCTCTTTTAGTTGTACCGCTTTATGAACGTACAATCCTTCACCCATTGAGGCGCAGAGGGAGTCAATCACGATTATTTTAGCATTTGGATGTTCATCACAAATCTCTCTTGCTACAGTGCCCGCTACTGAACAGCTTCCACTTAGAGCTGAAGATAAAGCAATATGCAATATATCATAGCCTTCATCTAAAAGCTTACTAAACACTTTTTTGGCATTATCGGGATTCACAGCCATTGTTGTTGGCATGGCGCCACCACGCATAATTTTATAAAACTCCTTTGGCTCAAGTATATTCGTTTCTCCATAAACTGTTCCATTCAGGCTGTAATAAAGCGGAAGAAGTTCAATATTATGTTGACGCAGGTAATCCTGTGGTAAATCACATGTAGTATCGGTTGTAATGATAAATTTATTCATTGCACTATACCATTCCTTTCTTAAGCTGGAAGCATTCCTATCTATTTCCGAATCAAGTAGTTTCGATTACGATATGATATATTATACCATACTATAATTGATTGTTTCAATATGCATTTCCATAAAAATGTATTATTTCATAATTATAGAATTGCAAAAAACTCTTTTCTTATGCATATACATATGATATAATGTGCACGAAAGGCAGATTAGTCCGTATATCGCAAAGGATTTACCAAGCTTGCTTGAGTAAATCTTTTGCGATATATGGATAAGTGCAACGTGAACGAGAAAGCCGAAGGCTTTCGAGTTTAATCTGCCGTGTAATTTATAAAGGAGGCAGAAAAATGAAACATATCAAGACTTTAAACACAAAAAACCTTAAAGAAACCTTGAAAAAGGGTGGTTGTGGAGAGTGTCAGACATCATGTCAGTCAGCATGTAAGACATCCTGTACAGTTGGCAATCAGAGCTGTGAAAACAAATAATTATTCGTACATATAACGCAATCTGGTTTGTAATTACATGAAAAGACAAAATCGAAGGTGTCTTAAGAGCAATTGTTATCTTGGGACATCTTCCGTTATTTACGCGAAAGCAAAGTGAGCATTTGTAAGCTTGCTTACAAAAATGCGAGCGCGCACGCGAACCGGGAAACTAGCGCAGCTCGTTTCATCCGGTTTGGACTAGTGAATTTGTTGGGATGAAATTATTCACCTGATATATGGGGCTGCCTTAAAATATTTTCGGTATTTTTATTTTTCGGAAGATATTTTAAGACAGTCCCATTCGTTGTGATGGTAAAAGATGAAATATTTTCATCTTGACTTAAATTAGGAGGAATTATAGTGGTTCACCAGTATAAAAGTAATGGATATAATATCGTAATGGATGTCAACAGTGGCATGGTACATGTAGTAGATGATTTAGCATATGACATTATCGAGATGTACGAAAACAATAGCCGAGGGAACATCATTTCTGCAATGGTTGAAAAATATAGTCAGCCAAAATACTTAGCTCTGATTACATCGAAAGATGAGGTTGTGAGAGATTTTTCAGAGAATATGGAAGAATTAGTGGCTCAGATTAATGAGGTAATTGGTGATATTGATGAGCTTAAGAAGGACGGAGCCCTGTTTACCCAGGATATATATGAGGGATATATCAAGGACTTCAAACAACGTTCCACCGTGGTAAAGGCACTCTGTTTACATATTGCCCATGATTGTAACCTTGCTTGCAAATATTGCTTTGCAGAAGAAGGTGAGTATAAAGGTCACCGTGAACTTATGAGTTATGAAGTCGGTAAGCAAGCACTGGACTTTATGATTGCTAACTCAGGTAATCGTAAGAACCTTGAGGTTGACTTCTTTGGAGGTGAACCGTTGATGAATTTCCAGGTCGTTAAGGACTTGGTAAAATACGGTCGCGAGCAGGAAATCCTTAACAACAAGAAGTTCCGTTTTACCCTGACAACGAATGGGGTACTACTAGATGATGAAATTATGGAATTTGCGAATAAGGAAATGAGTAATGTAGTACTCAGTATCGATGGACGTAAGGAAATTAATGACAGAATGCGTCCCAGCAGAAACGGTAAAGGCAGTTATGAATTGATTCTACCAAAATTTCAAAAGCTTGCCGAGAGCAGAAACCAGACAGGTTATTATGTAAGAGGAACCTTTACCCATAATAATCTGGACTTCAGTGAGGACGTAAAGCATCTTGCCGATCTTGGTTTTAAACAGATATCTGTAGAACCGGTAGTTGCATTGCCGGAGGATTCTTATGCGATTACCGAAGAGGATCTACCTATATTATTCGCTGAATATGACAGACTGGCAAAACTCATGTTGGAGTATAAGAAAGAAGGAAAAGACTTTAATTTTTTCCATTTTATGATAGACCTTACCGGTGGCCCTTGTGTGGCTAAGCGTCTGTCCGGTTGTGGGTCCGGTACAGAATACCTGGCTGTAACTCCTTGGGGTGATCTGTATCCCTGCCATCAGTTTGTAGGTATGCCGGAATATCTCATGGGCAACGTATTCGAGGGAGTTAAAGCACTCGAAATCCGTGAAGAATTCCGTGTATGTAATGTCTATGCAAAAGAAAAATGCAGAAACTGCTTTGCAAAATTCTATTGCAGCGGGGGTTGTGCAGCTAACTCCTATAAATTCCACAACGATATCAATGATTGTTATGACATCGGCTGCGAACTCCAGAAAAAGCGCGTCGAATGTGCTATCATGCTGAAAGTCGCAGACGCTGAATAACATAGTTTAGCTTAAGGGCTTTATAAAATCAGGTTTTGTTTATGATGAAAACCCTGTATATGATATTTATATTCCGGCTCCGATTATAGAGTTGGAATTCACTAATGGATTTCTCATATGGTATAACAGGGCTGAAAAAGCGCAAACTCCTCGTTTCACTCGTCAAACATGCTTTTTTTCAGCCCTAAACCATATTCGGAAGCCATAAGTGAATTAGCCAACTTATAATTAGTCGCCGTCATACAAACATCATAATCATGGTTTTCCCTAAAGATATTTAGTTGATTTTATAAAGCATTATAGATATGAAAGAATTACGAAAACTAAAGAAATTAAGTTGTTTTAACAGTATGCTCCTTTCATCATGGTTAACGGAGGTAGTATGGAGAATTGGGTAATTAAGAATAAGAAGGCGGATTTTAATGCCATCATGCAGGAATGTGGAGTAAGCGAAGTGTTGGCCAGATGTCTTGTGAATAAGGGCTTTGAATCGACAGAGGCTATGAATGCTTTTTTGCATCCGCAAATGAAGGATATGAATGATCCTTTCTTATTAAAAGATATGAAAAAGGCCTGTGATCTTCTGATAGAGAAGATTAAAGGCGATAAAAAGATAAGAATTATCGGTGATTACGATGTCGATGGTGTTATTGCGACCTACATACTTTTTCGTACATTGACAAGAATTGGTGCATATGTAGACTATGAAATCCCTGATCGCATCAAGGATGGATATGGCATTAATACAGAGATGGTGAAGCTGGCTCACTATGATCAGGTGGATACCTTGTTAACCTGTGATAACGGAATTGCTGCGATGGAACAGGTTTTAGTAGCTAAACAGTTTGGAATGACAGTCATCGTTACGGATCATCACAGTATCGTTGAGACGGAAGAAGGTGGTATCGAACTTCCGGCTTCGGATGCAATCTTGAATCCCAAACAACCGGATTGTACCTATCCCTTCAAAGGCTTATGTGGAGCAGCAGTTGCATATAAATTAAGTACTGCGCTGCTAACTTATGTGAAGCAGCCGGGAGATGTAGAGTTTTTGCAAGAGCTCCTATCCTATACTGCGATCGCCACTGTTTGTGATGTTATGGATTTGATAGCTGAGAATCGGATTATCGTAACCTATGGATTGGAGTTGTTAAAATCAACGAAGAACCGTGGATTGACAGCCTTGATGGACGCCAGCAATGTGGATAAAGGACAGCTGAATACCTTCCATCTGGGATTTGTTATCGGTCCCTGCTTGAATGCCTCCGGAAGACTTGATACTGCTAAGAAAGGGCTGGAGCTCCTCCTTTCAGACAAGGAAGAAGAAGCTATTCGACTTGCTGCAGAAGTTAGAAGCTTAAATGAATTACGAAAGACCATGACGGCGGAAAACGTAGAGAAAGCTATCCGGCGTATCGAAGATAGTGATATAAAAAATGATAAAGTACTGGTTGTTCTGTTAGAGGACTGCCATGAGAGTATCGCAGGAATCATCGCAGGCCGAATAAGGGAAAGATATAGTAAACCGACATTAATTCTTACTGAAGCAGAGAACAGTATCAAAGGCTCCGGTCGTTCTATAGAGCAATATAATATGGTAGCGGAGCTACAACGATGCCGTGAATTGTTTATAAAGATGGGCGGTCATCCAATGGCTGCAGGTTTATCCATTTGCCCGGAAAATGTACAGATGTTAAGGGAAACCTTAAACCGCAATACCACCTTGACGGAGGATATGCTGGTACCCAAAGTATCGATTGATATTCTGCTTCCGATAGGATTTATCACAGAACAGCTTGTGAATGAACTTAAGCAATTGGAACCCTTTGGTAAAGGGAATGAGAAGCCTTTGTTTGCAGAGAAGGATTTAAAAATTAAATCAGCGTTTATTGTAGGAAAGAATGCAAACGGACTCCGACTTCGAGTTGAGAACCAATATGGAAGGGAAATGGATGCTATTTATTTTGGAGATGTGGCAGAATTTTTCGATTATATCGGGAGGGTTTATGGCTCGATAGAAGCTGAGAAATTAAAAACGGGAAGAGGAGTAACAGCAACAATTTCCGTCACCTATTTCCCTAAGATCAATGAATATAACGGTTTTAAAAGCCTGCAGCTAATGATACAAAATTACCGATAATTTCCATACAATATCGTTATTTTTAGCAAAGCAATGGGTATTTGTTCAAATTTTGCATGAGTTTGGTGAAATATTCTTTACGAATTGTAAACTATAGTGATATAATAAATACTCTATAGAAGAAATGAGATTATACTAGAGAATCCTGCCAAACGAAGGCAAAACGATAAAGACGCAAGATTGTAAATTGAAATCGTAAATTTATCATTAGATTTCAAAAAATGTGAGAAAGGCATGGTTATAAAAATGAAGAAGTTAGAAGATTATGTAAGAAGCATCCCGGATTTTCCGGAGCCTGGAATTATATTTCGTGATGTTACCAGCGTATTGCAGGATAAAGAAGGACTCAAGATGGCAATAGATCAGATGCAGGACCTATTACAAGGCTTGGATTTTGATGTTGTTGTTGGACCCGAATCCAGAGGATTTATCTTCGGTGTTCCGATTGCTTATAATTTATATAAACCATTTATTCCGATCCGTAAGAAAGGTAAATTACCTTGTGAGACAATTTCCATGGATTATGACCTGGAATATGGGAAAGCGACAATTGAAGTTCATAAGGATGCCATTAAACCCGGCCAGAAGGTTGTTATCATAGATGACCTGATTGCTACTGGTGGAACAATTGAAGCGATTACGAAGCTGGTTGAGATGCTTGGCGGTGAAGTTATTAAGATTATTTTCTTGATGGAATTAAAGGGATTAAACGGCCGTCAGAAATTACAGGGCTTCAACGTAGATGCAGTAATCCAATACGAAGGTAAATAATAGCTTAAAATAGAAGAGGTGAAGGTCTACTTCGCCGTATCATATGTAACACAGATATATCTGATGCTATCGTATGTTTTATGCAATGGAATAACTTGGCGAAAGGTGGTGATATCATGGAAGAATACAAAGAATTATCAGTAAGTGATGAAAGTCTATCGGCAGATGGTAATGTGCCTGCTGATTTTACTGCACCCGAGGTTCTTTATAAAGAACTGACTGATAAAATTCGAAGCTATCACCCTTCCGCAGATATTACTCTTGTCGATAAGGCATACCACATAGCAGATGATGCCCATAAGGATCAGCTTCGTAAATCCGGTGAACCGTATATTATCCACCCCCTGTGTGTAGCAAATATCCTTGCTGATTTGGAGCTTGATAAGGAGACTATTATTGCAGGTATTCTACATGACGTGGTCGAGGATACGGTCCTGACTACCGATCAGATTGCTACCCTATTTAATGAAGAAATCGCTCTTTTAGTTGATGGTGTTACAAAGTTAACTCAGTTGAATATGGACAAGATCGAACTTCAGGCTGAGAACCTCCGTAAGATGTTCCTGGCCATGGCGAAGGATATCCGTGTTATATTGATAAAGCTTGCCGACCGCCTTCATAACATGCGTACCTTAAAATATATGGAACCTGAGAAGCAGAAGGAAAAAGCCAGAGAAACCATGGATATCTATGCTCCGATTGCCCAGAGGCTTGGTATCAGCAAGATTAAAGTGGAGCTCGATGACCTTTCGTTAAAATATCTGGAGCCTGAAGTTTATAAGGATTTAACCGAAAAAATTGCGACGAAGAAGAGTGAACGTCAGGCATATATTGATGGAATTGTAGAAGAAGTGAATGAGCATATCGATGATGCGGGTATACCGGCCAAGATTGACGGTCGTATTAAACATTTCTTCAGTATCTATAAGAAAATGGTGAATCATAATAAGACGCTGGATCAGATTTATGATCTGTTCGCAGTCCGTATTGTTGTGGATTCTGTAAAAGACTGTTATGCGGCACTCGGAGTAATCCATGAATTGTATAAACCGATTCCCGGACGTTTTAAGGACTATATTGCGATGCCGAAACCGAATATGTATCAATCTCTCCATACGACCCTGATTGGTCCGAAGGGAGCTCCTTTTGAAATACAGATTCGTACTTATGATATGCACCGAACCGCAGAATTCGGTATTGCTGCCCACTGGAAGTATAAAGAGGGGCAGGATGGCAAGGGTGGCACGGCGAATGCAGAAGAAGAGAAATTGACTTGGTTACGTCAGGTTCTGGAATGGCAGAAGGACATGTCAGATAATAAGGAATTCTTAAGCTTAATTAAGAGTGACTTTGACTTATTCTCCGACAGTGTGTATGCCTTTACACCCACCGGAGATGTTAAGACGTTACCGGCAGGTTCTAATCCGATTGACTTTGCATACAGCATCCATAGTGCTGTCGGTAACAAGATGGTCGGAGCAAGAGTGAATGGTAAACTTGTGCCGATTGATTATGTGATACAAAACGGCGACCGCATCGAAATCATGACTTCGCAGAACTCGAAAGGCCCCAGCCGTGACTGGTTATCCATAGTAAAGAGTACGCAGGCTAAGAATAAGATTAACCAATGGTTTAAAACTGAGCTGAAGGAAGATAATATCACTAGAGGTAAGGAATTAATTATTGCTTATTGTAAGGCGAAGTCGGTCGTAATGAGCGATATTCTCAAACCTGAATTCACCAACGTCGTTATGCGCAAATATGGGTTCCGTGATTGGGAATCTGTACAGGCAGCAGTTGGGCATGGTGGTCTGAAGGAAGGCCAGATTATTAATAAGCTTCTTGAGGAATATAAGAAGAAGAATAAAAAAGAGATGACGGATGAAAATGTACTTGAGACCATTTCTGAATTTAAGGAAAGGCTTCCGCAGAAGAAGTCAAAAAGTGGAATCGTTGTTGAAGGTATACATGATATTGCGGTACGCTTCTCCAAATGCTGCAGTCCGGTTCCCGGCGACGAAATCGTCGGCTTTGTAACCAGAGGAAGAGGTGTATCCATTCACAGGACAGACTGTATCAATGTAATCAATCTACCTGAGGAGGATCGGGTACGGTTGATTGACGCAGAATGGAACGTAGCCGATGGCAAGGCTACCGGAGGAGTATACACTGCGGAGATTAAGATTTTTGCCAATAACCGAACCGGTGTGTTAGTCGATGTATCAAGAGTATTGACTGAGAATAAAATTGACGTTATTTCAATGAATGTCAGGACCAGCAAGCAAGGCACAGCAACCATCAGTATAGGTTTTGAAATCAATGGTAAAGATCAATTAAATGAAATCATTGCAAAGATCCGTAACGTAGAAAGCGTTCTTGATATCGAGCGTACTGCGGGCTAGTGTGAATTAAAAAGCAATTCACACGGGAAGAAGCATCGAAACTCGCACAATGGTGCTCGTTCCTTGTTTCTTCCGGGTATAGACAAAAGCCATTGTATTAGTGATATAGCTTATGATATATAGGGAGTGAATTAATATGAGTAATATCAAAATTCAAATCTTGGTTCTAGGTATGGTTCAAACCAATTGCTACATGGTATACAATGATGCAACCAAAGAAGCTATCGTAATTGATCCGGCAGATCATGCCGATAAAATTGAACATTATCTAAAGGTAAATGACCTGCTGTGTAAAGGAATCCTTCTCACACATGGTCATTTTGACCATATAATGGCTGCAACCGAGTTGGCTAACAGAACTCACACCAAGATCCATGCCCATGAAGAAGAAGCCAGATTATTAGGAGATACAGAACTCAATGCTTCAGCTCAGTTTCGAAGGGAATGCAGCTTGGTTCCGGATGTATTGTTAAAGGATAATGAAGTATTATATCTTGCCGGCTTTACCATTAAAGTAATTCATACCCCCGGACATACGGCCGGTGGAGCATGTTACTTTTTCTCCGGACATGGGGTACTGTTTAGCGGGGACACCTTGTTTCTTGAAGATATCGGAAGATCAGATCTTCCGACGGGAAACGGCATAGTTTTAGTAGAATCGATTCGTTCGAAGCTGATGCTGCTGGAGGATCAGGTTAAAGTATATCCGGGACATGGCAGTGCAACCACAATCGGGTATGAGCGGGAGAATAACATCTATATCTTTCATAATCCTGACCAGTTTGGCTGATAGAGCAGAGGCAGGACCATATTTCTATGAGATATCATCTTAAGAGGTAACCATGATTACTATTATTTTATCAGATAAAGCTTATGAAAATGATGTATATCCCTTGACGAAGGCGTTTTATCCAGAGGAACCTATTCAAGTATATTCTGAGGATGAGTATAAAGGTCAACGGAGTAGTGTTATTGAGGAATGTCCTGTAACTAACGAAGGGATTCCTATCACGATACAGATCGAATTTTATGAACAAGGATTTTCAGTCTCATTCTTCGATAGGAATAATGAGTTAGAAGAACATCAGGTCCAAGAACTCGAAGATGCATTGCCAAAGTCAAAATATAAAAATGCATTTAAGCGATTCTTCTACAAGATACTCTCGAAATGTTCAGGGAGAACACTTCCCTGGGGTATTCTGACTGGAATCCGTCCGACTAAGCTTGTTTATGAAATGCTTGAACAAGGAGAAAAGGACGACAAGGTCCATAACCATATGAAGGAAGAATATCTCTGTTCTAATGCGAAGACTGACCTTAGTATCAGGATTGCAAGAAGAGAACTTGAGCTTTTAAAGGAAATGAATTACCAGAATGGCTATAGTCTTTACCTGGGCATACCCTTTTGTCCGACTACCTGCCTGTATTGTTCGTTTACTTCCTATTCCATATTGAAATACAGTAATCTGGTGGATTCCTATCTGGATGCATTGGAAAAGGAAATTGACTATTCAGCGACTTGTTTTCCGGATAAGAGGCTGACCACCGTATATTTTGGAGGAGGAACTCCGACAACGCTGACAGCAGATCAGCTTAACAGACTTCTTAGTAAGGTAAGAGAGAAATTTGACTTTACCTATGTGAAGGAGTTCTGTGTGGAAGCCGGAAGACCGGACAGTATAACACCCCAGAAGCTAGAGGTATTAAAGAAATGGGGAGTTGACCGAATCAGCATTAACCCGCAGAGTATGCAGCAGAAGACTTTGGACGTGATTGGAAGAGGACATTCGGTTGAAGATATTCGGGAGGCTTTTTCCTTAGCTCGCTTGGCAGGTCATGATAACATCAATATGGATATCATCATCGGACTACCCGGTGAGACGCCGGAGGATGTTGCAGACACCTTACAGCAGATTAAGACCCTGAATCCGGATAGTCTGACAGTTCATACCTTAGCTTTGAAACGTGCAGCCAGATTAAATATTGAGAAGGACAATTATGCTGATAGGAAGGCATCCGATGTACCAAGAATGCTCGAAGAAGCAACTAAATTCGCCGATAAAGAGGATTATCTTCCTTATTATCTCTACAGACAAAAGAATATGACAGATAATCTTGAGAATATCGGTTATGCAAGGTATGGCAAGGAAGGTCTTTATAATATTCTGATCATGGAAGAAAAACAAACGATTCTAGCACTTGGTGCCGGAGGAATGTCAAAGTTCGTATTCCCTGATGAAAACCGTATCGAACGCGTCGATAATGTAAAAAGCGTCACTGACTACATTAATAGAATAGATGAGATGATTGCTCGCAAGCAAGAATTCTTAGCAGCTAACTTCAACTAATAATAGCAGTTCTGAATCTTAACCGCTTTTACCCACGAATAAGAAATAAAAAATAATGCAATAGAACGGAGGACTAAGATGATTACACAAAGACCAAAAGGAACCCAGGACTGGTATGGAGCGAACATGCATAAACGTACCGTTATTGAAGATATAGCCAGAAGAATCTGTAAAGCATATAACGTTAAGGAAATAATAACCCCGGCGTTTGAACATACAGTGCTGTTCCAAAGGAGTGTCGGTGAGACAACAGATGTTGTTCAGAAGGAGATGTATACCTTTGATGATAAAGGAAACCGCAGTATTACACTAAAGCCGGAGGGAACCGCCGGAGCAGTCCGCGCATATCTGGAGAACAGTCTTTTTGCTGATACACAGCCAACAAAGCTGTTCTACTTCACTCAGGCATTCCGTTATGAGAATCCGCAAAGCGGACGTCTTCGTCAGCATCATCAGTTTGGTATCGAATTCTTTGGATCCTCCAGTCCTCTTGCAGAAGTAGAACTGATTACCTTGCTCACTGAGTTCATGAAGGAGCTAGGTTTAAAGGGTGCGAGGCTGCACATCAACAGCATTGGCTGTGGTAATTGCCGTAAAATCTATAATGATTCTTTATTACAGTATCTGAAGAAGCATGAGGATCAATTATGTCCCACCTGTCGTGAAAGAATGCTGAAGAATCCATTGCGTGTCATTGACTGTAAGGTCCCTAACTGTAAAGTGATTGTTAAAAATGCTCCTAGAACCATCGAATATCTGGATGAGGAATGTAAGAGCCATTTTGATCAGTTACAAAGCTTGCTTACGGAACTTGAAATTCCCTATGTAGTGGATACCGGCATCGTAAGAGGTCTGGACTATTATACGAAGACTGTTTTCGAGTTTGTAAATGAAGAAGGCTTTACTTTATGTGGTGGCGGAAGATATGATAATCTGATACATGAAATTGATGAGAAACAGGATATACCTGCAGTTGGATTTGGCTTTGGTATTGAACGTATCATTAATGAACTTACAGTTGAGGGTGTCGAATTGGAAGCAGAGCCTTCCATAGAATTATATGTGGGAACCTTAGGTCAGGAAGCTAAGGCCTCCGCATATAAATTAGTTCAGAAATTACGAAAAGCAGGAGTTATTGTTGAGACCGATTACATGGACCGCAGCGTAAAAGCTCAGATGAAGTATGCCAATAAAGTTGGAGCAAAGAATACGGTAATCATCGGAGCAGATGAACTAGCAAATAATAAAGCAAAAATAAAGAATATGGAAACAGGCGAACAGACAGAAGTGGAATTAGATAAAATTGCAGAGCTTTTCCTCTAATGTATGTCCTGTAACACTTAAAATGATATCATGAAATGATAGACCCGAAGGGAAGTTATGGAATCCCTTCGGGCCTTTTAACTTTTTTTGAGTATCGAAGTGTTTTTTTAGCTAAGAATATCCCATCAAACGACAAATACTACTTAAAATATTTAATTAAATTTATTTAAAAATAAAATTATACACATATTGACAAAAAAGGACAGCATTATTATAATGTAACTATAGATGTAAGTGATTACTTCGGTAATTGGAATTTAATGTAAATTATTGAATTTTGTTTATTCCCCAAACAACCTATCCCGAGAGGAGGTATCAAAATGTCGGATCTATTCGATATCCAGTTTGATCTGGAGGAGGACACACAGAAAGATAAGTATCTGACTTTTATCATCGGCAATGAATGTTATGGAATTGAAATTCGATTTGTAACTGAGATTGTCGGACTGCAGGCTATTACACAAATCCCGGAACAAAAGGATTATATAAAAGGAATTATTAATTTAAGAGGTAAGATTATTCCGGTAATTGATGTTCGTACAAGATTTCGAAAAGAACCTAAGGAGTATAATGACAGAACCTGTGTAATCGTCGTGGAAATCAAGGAATTATTAATCGGATTAATTGTAGACTGTGTTGCAGAAGTGTTGACTATTCCTGAGAAGGACATTGTTGATCCGCCGCAGGTGAACAGGGATTCAAATAACAGATATATCAAGAAGATCGGAAAAGTTCAGAATTCAGTAAAATTATTGCTTGATTGCGAAAGATTACTATCCGATAACGAACTGGATAATTTAAGTGAAGTCATCTAATAAATACTAAGGAGGAATACATATGTTGAGATGGTATAAGAATATCAAAATATCTGTGAAATTAATACTTGGGTTTTTGGTTATTGCATTAATTGCTGTATTCATTGGTCTTTCCAGTTTGATGATGATGCAAAGATTTAGTGAAGCTGATGAGAATTTATATCGAGAACATACGTTAGGAATTGAATATGTCGGTAATGCGGGCACTTTCTTTCAGAGGCTCCGATATAATATGCTCGAAATTTTATTGCTAGAAAATGCCGAGGACAGGGAAGCAAATGCAGACAAAGTTGTAAAGTTTGCAGGGATAATTGATAATAATCTAACCTCCTATAAAGAAAGACTAGATAATGAGGATGACCGTGAATTATTTAGTGCTTTGGAAGCCGACTGGATGAAATATAAAGATTATATCAACCAGATTTTTGATTTGGTAAAACAGGGAGATACGGAAACGGCTGAGCAAATTATTATAGTGGAATCTGATGAAACAGCCATGACTGTAGTAAAGCATCTTGAAGGATTGTTATTATATAATGAGACAGAAGCGGATAAAGCTATTCAGCAGAATGAAAAATTGTATTCCAATGTTGTATTACTTACGAATTCTCTGATAGCCGTTGGTGTTATATTATCAATTCTCCTTGGATTAATCATTTCCAGATCCATCAGCAAACCGATTAAATCGATTGTTGCTGCAGCAGATAAGCTGGCTGAAGGTGATGTTGAAATTAATCTGGATACTTCCAGAAGGGATGAGCTTGGCATTCTGGGTAAATCCTTTGCAAAGATGGCAGATAATATCAAGGAACAAGCGAAAGCCGCAGAACAGATTGCAGCAGGTGACCTTACCGTGGAAGTTCATGTCAGATCAGAGAAGGATCTTTTAGGTAGGAAGTTATATGAGATGGTACATAATAATAACGAGCTTATTTCAAGTATTGCAACCTCCTCTGAACAGGTAGCTGTTGGAGCAAAACAGGTTTCTGATGCAAGTATGGCATTATCTCAGGGTGCTACGGAGCAGGCTAGTGCAGTGGAAGAATTAACAGCATCTCTGGAACAGATTGGATCCCAGACAAACTTGAACGCAAATAACGCAAATCAGGCGAACGAGCTAGCTGTGACAGCAAAGGAAAGCGCAGTAAAGGGTAATCAGCAGATGAAGGAAATGTTGAAAGCAATGGAAGATATCAATGAATCCTCTGCTAACATTTCTAAGGTTATTAAGGTTATCGATGATATCGCATTCCAGACTAACATTCTTGCTCTGAATGCTGCTGTTGAGGCTGCAAGAGCTGGACAGCATGGCAAAGGCTTTGCTGTAGTTGCGGAGGAAGTACGTAATTTGGCAGCACGATCAGCGAATGCAGCTAAGGAAACTACAGAAATGATTGAAGGCTCCATCAAGAAAGCGGAAGGTGGTACCCGCATCGCGAAAGATACAGCTGGAGCATTGGACAGTATTGTAACCGGAGTTGAAAAGGTAGCGGTACTTGTCGGTGATATTGCTACTGCTTCCAATGAGCAGGCATTAGGAATTGCCCAGGTTAACCAAGGTATCTTCCAAGTGTCTCAGGTAGTTCAAACGAATTCAGCTACTTCCGAAGAGAGTGCATCTGCCAGTGAGGAGCTTTCCAGTCAGGCATCTGCGCTGAAGGAAACGGTCAGCAAATACAAACTTAAGAAAAACTCAGGATCGCAATCTTACTATAATGAGGTTAGCCCCGAAGTATTAATGATGCTGGAAAACATGAACAAGATGAAACAGAAGGATAGCGTGAAAGAGAAGCATGGTGAAGCGGTAGCTAAACCTAGAATTACCTTAAGTGATAATGAATTTGGTAAATATTAATTGATAGTTTTGTGATAAATTCTAGCTCTGTGCAATCCTTATATGGGTTGCACAGAGTAATTAAGTTTTTATCTGATAAGGAGGAAATCAGCATGGCTGAATTAATAAATAGCTTTCCGGTAATGGAGGAGGATACCCAAAAGGACAGATATCTTACATTTATTATTGGAAATGAATGTTACGGGATAGAGATTCAATATATTACAGAGATTATTGGAATTCAGGCCATTACTGAGATTCCGGAACTTCCGGAGTATGTAAAAGGCATTATTAATCTAAGAGGTAAAATAGTACCTGTTATTGATGTGAGGTTACGTTTTAAAAAAGAACCTAAGGAGTATAATGACCGGACCTGTGTTGTAGTAATAGATGTAAAAGAACTTTCGATCGGCTTAATTGTAGACCAGGTAGCAGAAGTGCTTACAATACCTGAGCAGAATATCGTTGACCCCCCACAGGTTCATAAGGGTGCAAATAATAAATATATTAAGAAAATTGGCAAAGTAGGAAATGCGGTAAAATTACTTCTAGATTGTGAGATGTTAATTACAGAACACGAAGCGGAAGCCAACGAGGTAGTTTGATTAGATTACGAATTGAATGGATTACGAATAGATGATTTAATAAGCTTATTGACACAGTTCAGAATCAACGGCAGGTGAGAGAATATGGGAATTAATTTACTACACAGAAAAGAAAGACTGATTTTAACTACAATTGATATTATAGATGATATAGGGATTCATAAGCTGACAACCAGAGAGATTGCTAAGAGGCAGGATGTATCGGAAGCAACAATATTTCGCCATTTCCAAAATAAGAATCAATTATTGCTAGCCGTACTTGATTACTTCACCCAGTATGATGAAGATATTATCTTGTCTGTGAAGCTGCGAGGCTTGAAACCAATGGAAGCTCTGCAATATTTGGTAGTTGCTTTTGCTGAATATTATGAGAATTACCCTGCTATAACATCTATACTCCAGCTATTTGAAGTGCTGAGATATGAACCGGAACTGATGAATCGAATTAAGGAGATTCAGGAAAACAGAACTTCTATGATCAAAGAGCTGATTGATGCTGCAATAGATAGTGAAGAAATTAGTAAGGAGACGGACAGTGGCATGCTTGCATTGATTATCTCCGGACTTATCAGAGAGCAATGCCTGCACTGGAGAATACATCAATACGGATTTTCCCTTCGGGAACGGATAGAAGCAACATTGAATATGTTGCTGGATGCCTTTTGTATGAATACGAAATAATAATAACACCGTTAGAGATGTCGTGAAACGGCATTATGTGGAGGTACGAATGAAAAAAGTTTTAATTGTAGATGATGCAGCATTTATGAGAATGGCAATAAAGAATATATTAGTTAAACATAATTTTGAAGTTATAGGTGAAGCGGAAAATGGTCTGGTAGCTATCGGTAAATACAAGGATTTAAAGCCGGACATCGTAACCATGGATATTACAATGCCGGAGATGACTGGTTTAGAAGCGTTAAAAGCAATCATGACTTATGATTCAAATGCCAGAGTAGTAATGATGTCAGCCATGGGACAGGAACAGATGGTTATGGAGGCTGTTATGAACGGTGCGAAAGCCTTTATCATTAAACCATTTAAAGAAGATCATGTAATTCAAACCTTAAATAAGATTTAATGTTTTATACAAGTAGTATTGATATCAGGAGGTGACATTATGTCGGATCAGTATAACAATGAACCTTTGCTCGATATGTTTCTATTTGAAACATCACAGCTTTTAGAACAATTAGAGCAGACCATTATAAACAGCGAGAAGGAAAATGATTTCAACGAAGATGTAATTAACGAAATCTTTCGTATTATGCATACAATTAAAGGTTCTGCTGCTATGATGCTATTTGATAATATTGCAAAACTGGCACATTCCATTGAAGATTTATTCTTCTACCTAAGGAAAGAAAAACCATCTGATGTAGACTATTCTGCCTTATCAGATCTGATTCTGGAAGGTGTAGACTTTATAAAAATTGAGGTAGATAAGATTAAGAATAAGTTACAAGCAGACGGTAATGCGGATGCAATGGTAAAAACTATGAAAGAATACCTTTCGGTTCTAAAACAGGATAGGAAACCGGAAGCTGCTGCTAACCCTGTTCTTGCAAAGGAAGAAAAACAGCAATATTATATTAGCCAGGTGAAATCAGATAACGCGGTGCATAATAATGTATTTAAAGCCATCATTCATTTTGATGAGGGCTGTGAGATGGAGAACATCCGGGCTTACACCATTATACACAACCTTATGGAAATAACGAATGAGTTTGCATATATTCCGGTAGATATTATTGATAGTGATGAGAGTGTAAATGTTATCCGCAGAGATGGTTTTCAGATTACGTTGAAGACAGATCTGAGCTATGAGAGAATCTTTGATTTTTTTAATCAGACCATATTCTTAAAGGATATGGAGTTGATTCAACTAGAGGATGATTTAGAATTTTTAAAAGTAAAAGCGGAACCTAGTATGAATCCGAAGCCGGAACCGATTAGGGTACCGATTATCATAGACGGTTCAAGAAATGATAAGGATAAAGGGACCCGTACCGACCGAGCTGAGAGAGAGACAGCAGCCGGTAGTACAACTCAAAGTATAATTAGTGTAAGCGTTGTAAAACTGGACAAACTGATGGACTTGGTAGGAGAAATGGTAATAGCAGAAGCTATGGTCATCCAAAATCCTGATTTGAATGGTCTGGCACTCGGGAATTTCAGGAAAGCCGCCAGGCAGCTGAGTAAGATTACTACGGATATCCAGGACATGGTTATGTCAATCCGAATGGTACCTCTATCAGCTACCTTTATCAAGATGCACCGGATTGTACGTGATATGTGCAAAAAGCTTGACAAAGAAGTTCATCTTGATATCATAGGTGAAGAGACTGAGGTGGACAAGAACATTATCGAACATATTTCTGATCCGCTGATGCATCTGGTTCGTAATTCTATCGACCATGGCATCGAAGCTCCGGAGGATAGATTAAGTAAGGGCAAAGAGAAGATCGGTACGATTACCCTCGAAGCAAAAAATGCTGGCAGTGATGTTCTAATCATCGTTAAGGACGATGGAAGAGGCTTAAATAAGGAGAAAATCCTTAAGAAAGCCAGAGAAAATAATTTATTATTTAAGAATGAAGAGGATATGTCCGATAAGGAAATCTTCAATTTGATTCTACTTCCCGGTTTTTCGACCAAGGAAACAGTTACTGAATTTTCAGGACGTGGCGTTGGAATGGATGTAGTAACGAAGAATATTGAAGCAGTTGGTGGAGCACTTTCCGTAGACAGTGTACCGGGGAAAGGCACCATCATTACACTTAAGATCCCGTTAACTCTTGCAATCATTGATGGTATGAATATCAAGGTGGGAAAATCAAGATATACAATTCCTACGATCACAATTAAGGAATCCTTTAGACCAAAGGAAGGAGATATCATTTCAGATCCGGATGGTAATGAGATGATTATGGTTCGTGGCCAGTGCTATCTGATCCGACGACTTCATGAAATATATAAAGTTGAAACGAAGATCACAAAGTTTACGGAAGGTATCATCATCATGGTTGAACAGGATGAAAAGACGGTTTGTGTATTCGCTGATGAATTGTTAGGACAGCAGCAGGTAGTTGTGAAGGCATTACCCGGGTACATCCAGAATTTCAAGAAGACACGAGGCCTTGCCGGCTGTACCTTACTTGGTGATGGCAGTATCAGTCTGATACTTGATGTTGCCAGGATGTTTAACCATTAATATCCGGTGAAGGAGGAATTTTGATGAAGGTGTTAATTGCAGAAGATGATTTACCTAGTAGAAAATTTTTATTCAAATTTCTTTCCCAATACGGGGAATGTGATTTGGTGGTCGATGGATTGGAAGCACTTGATGCAGTTTTAATATCCTTGAAAGAGAACAAAACCTATGACCTGATCTGCCTGGACATCATGATGCCTAAGGTAGACGGGGTTAAGGTGCTTAAACATATTAAAGAACTAGAGAGGCAGAAGGGAATACTCCCGGAGAAAAGCGCTAAGATCATCATGACAACAGCATTAGCTGAAACATTATATGTACAGGGGACATTCGATCTTGGTTGTGATGCTTATGCAGTAAAACCAATTGATACAGATAAGCTTATTGAAGTACTTCAAAAGCTGGGATTGATTAACAAGAACAGATTATAATTGTCAAGGAAAGCAGAAGAATTACATAAATTGAGACAAAACTGTAAAGTATTACGGTATCGTTCTGTAATGCTTTACAGGAGTATAAAGAAACGAGGTGCGGTCTGTGATTACAATTACAAAAAAAGAATTCGCGCAATTATCTGATTTTATTAAGGCAAATTACGGAATCCATTTAAAAACTGAAAAGGAAGCTTTGGTAATCGGCAGACTTCAGAATGTACTGGTACAAAATGGATTTAAGAGCTTTTCAGAATATTATGACTACCTTATGGCAGATAAAACAGGTATCGCTGTATCAACTTTACTAGACAAAATTACAACGAACCATACCTTTTTTATGAGAGAAGCGGACCATTTTGATTATTTTAGAGAAGTTGTATTGCCCTATTTTACCAGTAGAATTACGGATAAGGATTTTAGAATCTGGTGTGCAGGCTGCTCCTCAGGTGAGGAACCCTATACCCTGGCTATGATTATCGATGAATTCTTTGGAAAAGAGAAGCTGTTATGGGATGCGAAGATCTTAGCGACGGATATCTCAAGTAAGGTTCTGGAGGAGGCCAAAAAAGGTATGTATAAGACGAGTGAGATTAATACACTTCCTGCAAAATGGAGACTCAATTATCTTAACAAAGTGGACTCGGAATATTCCGTCTTTAAAGAGAAGATAAAGAATGAAGTTATTTTTCGGAAGTTTAACCTGATGGAAGCAGTTTTTCCGTTCAGGAAGAAATTCCATGTTATCTTCTGTCGTAATGTTATGATATATTTTGATGCAAAGACAAAATGCGAGCTTGTTAGAAAGTATTATGATTTATTGGAGCCCGGTGGATATCTTTTTATTGGACACTCCGAATCCCTCAATAGGGAAGAAACAAGTTTAAAATATGTGATGCCTGCGGTATATCGTAAAATTTAAAGGGGTGAAGATTTCTTATGTTAAAGAAAATTAAGGTTTTAATCGTAGATGATAGTATATTATTTCGTGAAGTCTTATTAAGAGGTTTCTCCTCAGATCCGCAGATTGAGGTGGTTGCGACAGCTAGTGATCCCTTTGATGCGAGGGACAAGATTATTGCCTATGAACCGGATGTTATGACCTGTGATGTTGAGATGCCTAAGATGAACGGCATAGAATTTATTCAGAGGTTGATGCCTCAATATCCCATTCCGATTATCGTTGTCAGTTCAACTTCAGGTACCGTATTCGATGCCATGAATGCAGGTGCTGTTGACTTTGTTGGAAAACCGGACTTATCTTCCGTGGGTAATGTTGAGAATTTTATCATAGACCTGATTGCTAAGATTAAGATAGCTGCAGGTGCAACGTTACAGAAGATTAATCCGGAGAGTCTCTCAAAGAAAATAGAAAGTGCATCCATAACTGATGTCAATAGAATAATAGCAATCGGTGCCTCAACCGGAGGAACGGAAGCTATCTTCAATATATTAAAAAAACTTCCTGCTGATGTTCCCGGAATTGTTATTGTCCAACATATTCCACCGAATTTTTCACGTATGTTTGCCGAACGATTAAACTCAACCACTGAGCTTAAGGTAAAGGAAGCAAAGACTGGAGATTATGTTGAAAAAGGTAAAGTACTCATTGCACCCGGTGACCAACATATGATTATTAAGAAATTAGGTGACAGATATAGGGTAGAGTGTTTTATCGATGAGAAAGTAAATGGACATTGCCCTTCCGTTGATATCTTGTTTGATTCAGTAGCGAAGGTTGCAGGAAAGAATGCCATCGGAGTTATTCTTACTGGAATGGGTTATGATGGAGCAAAGGGTTTGATGGCAATGAGAAGAAAAAGCGCCAGAACCATAGGTCAGGATGAAAAGTCCTGTGTCGTATATGGAATGCCTAAGGTTGCGTATAACATTGGGGCTGTCGAAAAACAGATTCCCTTGGATAATATTGCATATAATATCTATTCCATGGCTTGCGAAAAAACAGTTTAGCATATAAAATTAAAATAATACAACTAAGTTCAGATAGGATGGTCCGAATGCAGAAGAATTATATGCCAGATGACAATAATATAGCAGCCACAATACTATCGAATATCGGAGACGGTGTAATCTCGACTGACCTTTTTGGTCACATTACCTATATGAACCGTATGGCCGAAGAGATATTAAATTGTAAGGCTGAGAGTTCCATCGGTAAATTATTTGATGAAGTATTCACAATCTATGATGATGTAACAAAGACGAAACAAAATAATCCGGTGGCTTATGTTATTGATAACGCTGCTCAGACCGGGCTTCAGAATAATACGGTCCTAATTCTGGATAACCAAATTGAAAAATATGTATCAGCCACCTGCACACCGGTGAAAAGTGACAACAAAGACATAATCGGAGTAGCTGTAGTCTTCCGTGATATATCACGATTTAAGAAGTTAGAGCTATTACATATTAATGAAAGTAATAATTTGAAATCAATCTTTGACCATACCCCGGCAGGAATGCTCATAGTTGATGAGAATATTATCATATTGGATGTTAATGTAACTATAATCCAATATATCAATAAAAATCGAGAAGATATCATCGGAAAAAGGTTTGGAGAAAGCATTGACTGTTTTAGTAACACTACCAGCGAGGGTGGATGCGGCACCGGAGATAATTGTAAAAATTGTGAGATCAGAAAGTCTGTATTACAGGTTTATTCCTCGGGGCAAACAGCCAATCATATTGAGATTAAGTTACATATATACAAGGATGATAAGGAGCATGATGCATGGTTTCGTATTAGTTTCAATCCTGTAATTATGAACGGAAAAAAGCTTGTTGCGATAACTATGGTTGATATCAGTATAAGTAAGCAACAGGAGATTAGTGCTACAGAGATAAAAGAGGCGGCAGAATTGGCCAATAATGCAAAAAGCGAATTTCTGGCAAACATGAGCCATGAAATCAGAACTCCTATCAACGGCATCGTAGGTATGATTGATCTTACCCTCCTGACGGGTCTGAATGATGATCAAAGAGATAATCTTCTTACAGCGAAAGCCTGTGCAAGCTCCTTACTGAGCATCGTAAATGATGTTCTGGACTTTTCCAAGATGGAAGCCGGTAAGATGACTCTAGAAAACGTTAACTTTGACTTAAAGGATCTGATTGAAGAAATAGTAAGAACTCATTCTCCAAGAGTATTTGATAAGGGTCTTGATTTAAATTATTTGTTCTCTTCATCAATTCCAAGATATCTGATTGGAGATCCTAATAGGCTCCGTCAAATATTAAATAATCTGCTCAGTAATGCGATTAAATTTACGGAACACGGTGAAGTGACCATCATGATAAAAAGTACCAGTATGACCAAGGATGAGGTGGAACTGAAGTTTTCCGTCTCGGATACCGGTATCGGTATCGCTAAGGAAGACTTGTCCAAGCTGTTCCATAGCTTCAGTCAGATTGAGAACACTTATACCAAGAAGTACAGCGGAACTGGTTTGGGACTAGTAATCTCAAAGCAGATCGTTGAGACTATGGGTGGAGGGATTGAGATTGAAAGTGAACCAGGAAAAGGTAGTAACTTCACCTTCTACATAAAGTTTAAGATCGGTAATCCGATCGCTGACAGAGTACAGGCATTGCCTTGGGTCCAGAAGACCACAAAACCTCTTCACATCCTGTTAGTTGAAGATGACCGCATTAATCAGAAGGTTATCTCAAAGATGTTGATAGAAAAAGGCCATGTTGTAATGACTGCGGACAATGGTATTAATGCTTTGGAATGTTATGCAAGTGACACCTTTGATGCTATTTTAATGGATATTCAAATGCCGAAGATGAACGGGATTGATGCGGCACAAAAGATTAAGATGCTTGAAAGAGATGTGAAGCATACACCTATCATTGCGATGACAGCTTATGCCTTACCCGGTGACAGAGAAAGGTTCTTAAATCTTGGAATGGATGCATATGTAGCAAAGCCCCTTCAGATGGAGGAACTATTCTTTGTGCTTGATCAGTTGACTACATTTCCTAATCAGGGCACACCTCATAATGTCTCCTTATCTGAAACCGGTGAAGTTATCTTCAACTTTGACAAACCGAAACGGTTATCAGAACATAATAAAGAAGTTTTGAATGACATCGCACAGAAAATCAGACTACTCAAGGAAGAAAGAGTTTGGAGCGATTTTACAAGGGTTGAGAAGATTGCCAATGATATTAAAAGAATATCAAACAATTACGATATTACTGATATTAAAGATACTGCTTTTAAGATAGAATTAGCTGCAAGAAGAAGTAAGGAAGACGAGATAAATAAATACATTGACCAGATTACGGAAGAATTTTTAATCTACAAAAATACGAATGAATAGGGGTCAAGAATGAGAATATTAATAGCGGAAGATGATTTATCCAGCAGAAAATTTTTATTTAAATTTTTAGCAAAATATGGCGAATGCGATTTAGTTGTCGATGGGTTGGAAGCGCTTGATGCAGTGTTAATTTCCATGAAGGAAAAAAAACCTTATGATCTCATCTGTCTCGATATTATGATGCCGAAGGTTGACGGTGTTAAGGTACTGAAGCACATCAGGGATTTGGAGATTCAGAAAGGCATTCTTCCGGAGAAACGCTGTAGAATCATTATGACAACCGCATTGGCTGAGGCACATTATGTTCAGAATGCTTTTGAAATCGGATGTGATGCTTATGCGGCTAAACCGATTGATACGGATAAATTTATTGAGGTACTGATGAAACTGGGATTAATAGATAATGAAAATACTGAAGTGCCAAGGGAGGAAATCAAATGGTAAGACACATTGTAGCATGGAATTATGCGGATGGCTTTACAACAGAAGAGAATAGAAAGAATGCGAATCGTATGAAGGAAGAATTAGAGAATTTAATCAATTTCATACCGGGGATTGTATCAATCCATCTCTATACGAATCATCTGGAATCATCTGATTCTGAATTGCTATTAGATAGCGTGTTTGAAGATGAAGAGGCTTTGAAAGCTTATATCATACATCCGGAGCATGTAAGAGTAGGTACTGATTTTGTTAAGCCCTACGTAAAGAATAGAAAATGCATTGATGTTGTGATGGATTAGCATTGACATTCAATCACTGGAGATAAACTGACGGTCAAAATCTTGGTCAGTAATTTACGATATGGGGCACAAATATGAACAATAATAAAAAGTCTTTGGCTACTGAAGAATTACTACATGCAATAACTGAAACGAAGCATATTGATGAATTCTTACAGGAGCATGAAAGCGAAATAAAAAATATTGACTTGCAGACCTATTTGTATGAACTGATGAATTATGCGAGGCTTACGATACCACTGATCATCGAAAAGGCCAGTATTAGCAGATCTCTGGCTTATCAGATTTTCGGCGGTCAGAGATCTCCGAACCGTAATCTCTTAATTCGGATCGCTTTGATTATGAAGTTGGATATCAAACAGACGCAACGTCTGCTTAGAATTGCAAAAAAAGGAGAGTTATACCCTCGGATACAGAGAGATGCAGCAATCATTTTCTCCATCCAGAATAAATACTCCTTAATAGATACCAATGAATTACTAGAAAGTCTTGGTGAAGCAATATTGTTAAAAGAAGAGTAATTCCATCTATAAAAGTACACAGTTTGCAGACCAATTGAAACTCTCTGACTGATATACTTAATCCGGATATAGGCATACATCGGATTAAATTTATCAGAAGGGAGTTTTTTTATTATGTTAGTGGATTACAGACGTAAGCATTCCTATCAATTTTTATCAATCCTACTAGTGTTTACTTTAGTTTTATCATTAGTGTCGCCCATGCAGCGTATTCAGGCAGCTGTTGCACCGTCTTTTGACACAGAGGCTCAGAATATTTTGATTGGGGATTCTTATCAATTGCAGATTAAGAATAAGATTTCAACAGCGAGATATACATGGACATCAAACAATGAAAAGGTGGCAATAGTTAATAAAACCGGTATGGTTACCGGTATCAGAAAAGGTAAGGCAACGATAACCTGCACAGTAAAAGGTTCGAAGAAAACTTATACCTTAAAATGTTCCATAACAGTAAAGCAGGCGGCAACAGAAGTCATAATCGCTAATGAGATTGATTTTCTTCTGGTAGGTGAATCCTATGATCTGAACCGTATTTTAAAACCGGCAAGCTCCAATGATGTTACTACCTGGAGTAGCAGTGATACCTCGGTATTATCACCCGACAGTAATGGTAAAATCAAAGCGACGAAGCTTGGAGTCGCTACTGTTACAGTAACGACACTCAGTGGAGTAAGTGATAGTGTGACAATTTATGTGGTTAAAGAAAAATCAGAAATTATTACAAAAGCTGATATTGTTGATAATAAAATAGAATTAAAAGATCGTAGCATTGGCAATCTCTTGATTGATAACAATGTAGGAGATGCTCAGATTGTATTAGACAATGTTACGGTCGGGGGCATTCTGACCATGGAGTCAGGTGCTGCTTATACAGTAACCACGAATCATTGTACAATTAATAATGTTGAAGCAGTACAGGTCTCGGAAATTAATAGCTTTGCGCTAGAAGATGATAATGAAGACGAGACCCCATCCCTGGTAGCTGGAACAGGATCCTTAATTGTAACGATAGATTCCCAGTGTAATATATCTATAAAACAAACAAATGGGGCAACCATACAAAGCTTCAGTGTAACAACAAAATCTGATGGATCTATAGAAATAGCACTGGAGGGTTTTAAAGGTGATCTTGTTATCGACTCCAATTCACAGTCTGCTATCAAAATTGCTACAACCGCCTGTGAGATGACCTCGGCAACCGTAAAGAATGCAACCGTGGGACAAGCTATTACTTTAACTGATGCAAATGCCGGAACCGATAAAGCCTCAACTATCCAGACAGTCAATGTAGAAGCAAATGCTGCACTTACGGTTGATGTAAAATCGGAAGAGGTAAAAGTAGCAAAGGAAGTAAACCAGGCAGATGTAGTTATACAGCAGCCGGTTACAAAGTTGACCAATGAAGGCAGCAGTACCTCTCTTGTAATCAACAGCGAGGTTAAGGAAGTTACTTCTAACGGTAATGAATCGAATGTATCCATGGGGGATTTAGCGAAGGTCGAAACCCTAACTGTAGCCGGTTCCAATACAAATGTTGAGTTAAAATCAGGTGCCCAGGTAACATCAGTTACCTCATCTGCAGACAATACTTCGGTAAATGTAGCAGAGGGATCGACGATACAAAAAGTAGTTAGCTATGGAAATAATTCTTCTGTAGAAGGCAGCGGTAAAGTTCAGCAAGCCGTCGTCACAGGAAATGATTCACAAGTTAATACGGAAGGTACAGAGGTAAAGGTTGCACAGGGAACCTCCAATGTTACTGTAAATGGAGTGGAAGTGAAGGAGGAGGAAAAAGTAGTAATAGTGACTCCTACACCGACTCCTACTCCTGCGCCGACAGCAACACCTGCACCGACAGCAACACCTGTTCCGACAGCAACCCCGAAGCCGACTGTAACGCCGAAACCGACGGCAACACCGAAACTAACGGCAACTTCGTCGCCGACAGTAACGCCGACACCAACAATAGTAGCAACACCTATTCCGACAACTACACCAATAATACCATATATACCGTGGGTTCCTGCAACTCCGACAGCGACACCAGTACCTACTTCAACACCTGTCCCTACGGCTACGCCAATCCCTACAGCTACGCCAATCCCTACGACGACGCCTTCGGTAACCCCGGTTCCGACAACAGCACCTATACCAACGGCTACCCCTGTACCTACAGCTACTCCGGAACCTACAGCTACGCCTATTCCAAGTGAAACTGAGAAGTTGGCTACATATAAAGTGGTTTTAGAAGAGGTTAAGACATCAGCACAGGCTTGCGCACAGAATGCCAGTACTGATAATCGGAATGCTTCAAAGGCTGCATGGAATGCTTTGATCAGTCAGTTGAATACTTTTGGTGAAATGAACTCGGAGAACAGTACTGTTCAGGTGCAAGATCAATACTTATTTGATTACAGTGAATATGCGATTGGGTTAATTCCGAATGGACAGGTTTTCGGTCTGGCGATCAGACAGTATTATGACAGTGTGGCAGCAAATGAAGAAACCTATGCTTTGGCTGTGGCTGCTGCTAATAATTTTGTACAGATGATCGATCGTGTAAATACAGAAACGGAATTCTTAAGTAGTGATGTAACTGCTGTTTTTGATGCATTTACCGGAAGTCCGGTGGATTTCCATTCTGCGATGAATAAACTCCTCTCTGATCAGGGTGTATATGCTCCCTTTGCACAGGAGGAGGCAGAGTATTTCAAGGATAGGATTGCGCAGAGAGTAACAGCGGATGAGTATATGAATGGTTGCTATCAGCAGTCGGAGCGACTGACCTTCCTACAGGCCATTTCCTGTTTCTTGAATCTGAATAGTTTTTACGGAATGGAATACGAGATAACGATAGCAGAGTCGGAATTTAAACCATTGGTGGATTCCGTAATAGGTGCTCTGCCCGAAGTAATTGTCCATTATTATACGGATGAAGACGGAAATCAGCATTATGATTATGCGGAATACGATACTTCAGCAGATTTTGCCGATCTGAAAGAGGCACTTCAGGATATCTTTGATCAGGTGAATACATCAGCTATTCTAGACCGGGATATGACGGGATATCAGGTGAAAGAGGAATGCATGGATAGTATCGTTGACTCGCTGGTTCGATTTAGTACCTATGATGAAGTTTATCAGAATGGATCCTATGAAGCCTTGTATTATTATATCGGTAATATTGGAACCTTGACGGGGGATGAGAGAAGTGACGCAATTATTGAATGTATCTATTCTATTGTCTGGACGGTATATGACAAAGATAATTGGAATACATGGTACCTTGAACGTTATCAGGGATTAGTTGATTCTATTATCGATGCTGCAGAGAATGATGCATCTTTGGATACATATACCGGAATAGTGAATCTGTATAACCTGAAAATGGAGGAAAGCGATTATTCAAATAGTGAATGGTCCCAGTATGCCCAACCGGTAAATCAATTCTCGGATCAAAATATAGAGATAGATTATTTTGTCGGTGTAGTTTTGAATTTGATGGAGGAGCCTAATTCCCGCCTTTATAACTATGTAAATGCCGGTGATCAGGTAACAGGTTATCTGTTGGATCATGCAATCTATGAATTGAAGGATGCAGTATACGAAAGTCAGATCTGGTTCGTGGATAATTATAATGGCACAATTGATATGATGACAGCGCTGATGAATGGATTAGCGGATAATAGTCCGACGCAGGTGTATTCGGCTCTCGGAAATATCTGTGACTTCATGAATTATGTTCATGGAGGATCCTATGAGTATACCTTTTCCCTGAGGGATCCTGATTATGCGGTGGCTTATACTATTCTATTGCGGGGTGCGATGCTCAATCCGGATTCTGAGGCAAATCTAAAACCGTTATATGATATGTATTGCAATGGGGAGCTTAACACATACTCCCGCCATATCTCAGAGATGGAAAATGCTGCTCTATGGAATGCAGCCTGGATTCTTGAGAATAATGAAACCGCGGAGTTAATACTCGACTATGAATATGCAAATTATATTAAATATTATCCATTATCCGGGTATATTAACACCATTGTATACAATGAGACTGCAACGGTTGAAGAAAGAATTGCAGCTCTTCGGAGTATGTTCGAGCTGCTTGGTTCGAATCCGGAATTTATCAGTGATTATATGCCGGAATATCCAGGACTAGCAGATTATATCTTGACGGAAGATCATATGGATCTATATCTTGATGCCATATTAAATCGCTTTAACGACAATTCGTCGGATAGTGATGGGGAAGGTAATACCTGGTTCCGCTACGGAAGTTATGTGTATAATTCTGCAATCAATAATGGTGAGACACCGGATTATGGTCTTGCTGAATGGGCTTGTGAAGATATAATGACCTGCGTTGTGCTAGTAGATCAGATGGAGATTTTAAATGATCTGACGGAGTCCATCATCAACAAGGATGCTGCCTTGAATTATAGTGCTCTAAACAGAATAAACAATTATTACATTAATATTTTGCTTAGCGCTGATAGTAGCATTCTGGCAGTAGAGTTTTCAGAACCTTACTTAGAAGAAATCGGATATTGGATGTATGATGAAAATCCGGACAATTCGCTGAACATCTTTTATCATATGTATCTTGATGGACAGACAGGAGCAGTGAATGGTACCGTAGCGGATGTTTTTAGCGATGCATTCAATCGTGCCCAGGGTATGCTATCTCTTGGTATGACACAATTTATCAGTACCAGATATGCTGATGTATCGCAGAATCTCAGTCAGTTGGATGCAGTTCTTACAGCAGTGGAGGATCAGAGCGGGTTACTTATTGCAATTAATGATTTAATATCAAATAGTGATCTGTCCCTATATGAACTTTCAGGGCTGACTATGCCGGATCAATTCATCACAATGGTTCAGAATGATATTTTATGGCGCTTGGAATATGGTGAGACCTTTGATGATGGTAATACCAACTGGATTTATTATTATCATACCTATAAGAATAATCCAATGGTTTCTGACTCGATAAAGATGGTCGCTGCTTACCATTGCTTTAATGATTTACTACATATGATATCCTACAAACAAGAGGAATCCTTCGCTTATATGGACAGATATCAAGGTATTGTTGATGCGGCGCTAGCTGCAGCAGAGACAGAGGATGCTTCTGCATTATATACACAATTGGTTTCTTTATTCGAGTTGAAGTTGAGTGAAAGCCAAGGAACTAACGAAGAATGGTCACAATACGAGTCTGTAGTCAATGATCAGGAAGAAGCAAGTATAGATGCAGAATATTGTGTGACCGTATTACAAAATTTATTAAACAACCCGGAAACAAATCTTGCTATTTATGTATCCAAAGGAGAGAATTCTGTATCGGATGATCTGCATATGGCTATTTATGACCTGAAGGATGCAGTAGGGGAAAGCCAGAAATGGTTTAAAGATAATTATGATAATACGAAAGACATGTTATTTGCATTAATGAGTGCCGTAGCTTCGGGTAATGCAAATGAAACTTATTCAGCACTCAGTGATATCAATAGTTTTATGACAGTTACATACGGCAGCGAGAATACTTTTACCTTACGTGGACCTGAATATGCAACAGCATACAGTACTTTGCTGGGTTATAATATGCTAAGTGAAGATTCTGAGTCTAGTTTAAAGGTATTATACTACATGTATCATAACGATGAGCTCTCTCAATATTCCCGCTATATTGCGGAAACGGAGAACTATGCATTATGGGACGTTGCATGGTATCTGAGAGGTGATGAATCTGTTGAGACAGCATTGGATAATGAATATGCTTCCTATAGCAGATTTCAACCTTTGATGGTAGATATTAATACAGTATTTCTTGATGAAGCTGCATCCGATGAAGTTAAGTTAGCGGCATTATCGGACTTATTTGGCAGACTGGGTTCTGATGAGGAGATGGTGAACAATCATTTCTCAGAAACACCGGGCATTGGTAGTTTTGTACTTGAAGCAGAGCATTTAAGTGCATATATTGCAGCGGTAGAAACAAAGATGCTTGATAATACCATGGAGAGTGACGGAGAAGGTAATACGTGGCATCGATATATCACAAATGAATATTACCAAACCGTGATAGATGGAGAGACTCCAAGTTATGGACTGATTGAAGGGACCTGCGAAGAAATAGCCCGTATCATAATTCTGGTTGAAAACCTTAAGCTTATGAACAGCCTGACACAGGCCTTGATTGATCAGGATACTACTGCGGCTTATGCCCAGCTATCCAAGTTAAACGAATACTTTAATACCGTGGTTAGGAGCACAAATAGCAATATTTTAGATGCTGCTTATGCTGATGTATACGTTTATGATATACGAACCTGTATGATGAAAGCGGAAGAAGGTAATTCGCTGAACTGGTTCTATCAGCTCTATCAGATGGGTGAGACTGCTGAATTCAAGGATAGTATTGAACAGGATATCAGCAATGCTCTTTACTACGCACAGAGCTTTTTATCTATTGAAAATACCAATCAACTTTTAGCATGGTATAATAATGCGTTTGAATGCACCACATTATTCAATGAAATTTTAAGTGCTGCAAACGATACTGAGACATTGCTGACGAAACTAAATGAACTTATAGGGCTTGCGGATCTGTCTGTCTATGGCCTGAACGGATTGACCATCAATACAAAATATATTAGCCTTCATCAGCAGGATATACAGCAGCGTCTGGCTGACGGGCTAACCTACGGTGATGGCAGTATGAACTGGGTAAAATATTATATTACCTATAAGGATGATGTATCAGTATCAGAAGCTAAGAAAGTAATGGCTATTTATCAAAGTCTGAATAATATCCTTCATGCAATTGATGGGACACAGAACTGGAACGAGTATTATCTGAATAAGTATAAACCTCTTACGGATGCTGTTATAATTGCAGCTGAGAATAATGATGCAGAAGGTGTATACAATGCGCTGCTTGCTTTATATGCAGAGAAAAGATCCGATACTGACGGAACTGACGTGGAATGGCAGGCATATGCAGGCCCGGCTGATGGGTTTGGTAACTGCCAGATTGACAAAGTATTCTGTATGGTAACGATTCAGGAAATGATGCAGGAAGGCACAGGTACCGATCTATCCAATTATATTTCCTTGGGAGACACTACCTTTGGTGGTCATCTTGACTGGGCAATTTATAATCTGAAAAACGCTGTGCAGGAAAGCCAGTTAAGTGAAGTAAGCTTTGTTGCTGCATTACATAATGCGTTATACAATACACTTGATGAAACAACAATTCCTGTAACAGGTTCAGCAATCATAATCAGCAGCTCTAATCTGAATGTACTAATTAATAATGTAGTTGAACACGGAACACTGATCGAAAATTATACTGCGGAACAGTTGGCTAATCTGTATTATAACGAAGTGAATTTCGCTGCTTATGTAACAAGAATTTCGGATTTCATATTTGACTCTGCTGTATTTGATGTGGAAACCACACCATGGCAGCGAGGACTATATCTCTACAACCAGGCAGACGGAACTTATAATAATACCGATATTGTATACCGCGCGACTGCAGAGATTCTTTGGTGCATTATGGAAGTCAATACGCTTTACTGAAGGACGAGTGTTAGGAATAAGGGTTTCACATAGGAGGAACCTTTATATTATCCATATCATGGTTGGGGAATGGAAGAGGCTGTTTCGTAGGAAACAGCCTCTTCTTATTCAGTTTTGGATTGCTTGAGTCGCTGAATGTGGTGTCGAAATATTAGACAAATGTGCTTTTCTGGTGGATAATAATGATTTAATATGCTACATAAGCTCAAAATAAGAATTAAATAAAATAGGTTGAGTGTAAATGTAAATTCCAGTGTAAAAATAAATTCCACAGTGAAGAGTAAATTCCATTTTATCTGGTGTAGAGCTATATATTGCAAGAAAAAAATATAGTATAATTGCCTTACAGGAAATGCTCGGAATAAAAGTCTGCACAGCAAAAAGACGACTGGGGTGATTTGTGAAAGACTAAATTCCACTCGTCTGGAAAGGATTATTGAGGTTTCTCTATCCGCTGGTTAGTAAAAATTTTTGGGTTACTTTTTCAGCAGTACAGGGGTCAGAACGATATCATCTGGTGATATCTCCCTTAGTCCGAATGCATTGACTGTATCATTATCAAGCAGCATTTGGGCCAGTTTGATGGGGGCTAGACCATTCAAGCTGGCTCTTGCTGTACTATTGATATGGCTGGCCAGTTTAACGACATCCCATTGAGAAAGTGCGTCAAATGAGGTGCCTTTCGGAAGCACATAGCGTATATATTCATGGTTCTTCTCTATTCCTGGTTTTTGCCATGATGCCATCGGGTCACAATAATAGATCGATGTTCGGATGATATTATCTAAACCGCTTTCAAGTTCATCAGGCTTCGAAAATTCAGTACCCCGATCGGTTAGGATAACGGGAAAAGTTTTACAGAATCCAAGAGTAGATATTTTCTCTTCCAAACGGTCAAATACCTTTTTAACCGAAGCAGTTGTTTTGTCCGGAAGAAGATAGATCAGCATTAGCTTACAGTTTCGAAAGAAAAGTGTAAGAAATACCTTATGGCTTCCCTCACAACCTACCACAGTATCCATTTCCACGACATTAGTATCTGGATAAGCTTCTATATAAAGGAGAAAATCCTTGTAAGAGCGGCCTTCAAATATACCTTTGTCATTGATTTCTGAGGGATGCGGTTTGCGAAGCTTGTACTTTACCTTTCTCGGCAGATCGATATTCTTTACTGAAAGTACGCCTGAGGCTATGTAATTATATATGGTCTTTTCTGTACACTTGATTTCAGGGTGGTTTTCTAGGATCTGGTAAGGAGTCTGTCCCTGAAGTATTAGTGGAGTAACAATAGCATCCATGTGTTTTAGGTCATTTTCCGAGATATTAATTCCGTTTCTGGATTCAACCAGAAGAATCTTGTACTCCCGATTAGAAATAACAGCCCTGTAGTGAAACTTATCGAGCCTACACTGAACTTTTTTATAGCATCCGTTGCATACGTAGGGAGCCTTTAAAAGGATTGGGCACACATCTTTAATGAAACTGCTGCAATGAGTATTGCATTCAATACAGGAGCTGCACTGCTTCTTGCAGAGGGTCGTTCGCTTGCAGACGTTTCTTAGGGTACAGTTACGACGATTAGCGCAGTGGTTGAAATTTATAAGATCATTTCTGGGTGAGAAGGAACGATGCTTTCTGACCTCCTTGGATATAGTAGTGGGATCCTTGCATAAGTATTTAGATATTTCACTAAAAGGTACGTTGTTGTCCAAGGATTTTTCAATAAAGACTCTGTTCTCAGGTGTAAGATGCTTTTGATTCCCGGGTATTAATCTACACATAAATAAACTCCTTTCACAGCGGATTGGGAACCTAATCCTATCGTAAAGGAGAACTGGAATTTATGAAAGACTAAACTCCACATTTTATATAAGAATCTGGAATTGAGTTTTTCACTCAACAGATCAAATAAACAGCCTTAATAACGCTTGATTTATAGAAAGGTCTCTGATATAATGAAACACATTAATGAAGCACATTAATGAAGCAGAGAATCAATGGCGATTTGCAAGTAGATGGAAACATCACTAGCGAGTCGCCTTTTTTGCTTGAATAATATGAATATAGAATAGGCGAAGGTGTCTGAAATGCTTTATAAGCATCCTCAGTTGCCTTCGCTTTTTTTATATAAATTAATAGTAAAGAGGAGGATTTGATTATGAACACAGGAGATATTGCTTTCATGCTAATTGCGTCAGCAATGGTATTATTCATGACACCAGGGTTAGCTTTCTTTTACGGAGGATTAGAGAGGAGAAAGAATGTACTAAATACCATGATGTCTTCCTTTTTCATCATGGGGCTGGCATCAGTAATGTGGGTAGTGATTGGTTATACACTAAGCTTCGGAGGAAATTCTGGTGGTATTATCGGTACATTGAAATGGTTTGGTCTTAACGGAGTAGGGGCTGAAGCAGGACAGTATTCCGGTACCATTCCGCACCTGGCATTTGCTATGTTCCAGATGATGTTTGCGATTATAACCCCAGCCTTAATCACAGGTTCTGTAGCAGGACGTATGAATTTTAGAGCGTTGTTCTTATTTATTGCTTTGTGGTCCCTCGTAGTATATTATCCGTTAGCTCATATGGTATGGGGCGAAGGAGGATTCTTGGGTACCGTGCTCGGATCTGTTGATTTCGCAGGAGGAAACGTTGTTCACATCAGTTCCGGTGTCAGTGGTTTAATCTTATCGATTATGTTAGGAAGCAGACATGGGTATAAGAAGGTGTCGTACCGTACTCATAATATTCCATTTGTTCTTTTGGGTGGTTCCATTCTATGGTTTGGGTGGTTTGGCTTTAACGCTGGAAGCGCTCTTGCGGCAAATGGTCTGGCTGTTCAAGCATTTGCAACAACCAATACATCTGCAGCCTGTGCGATGCTGTCCTGGATGGTTATTGATATCATGAAACAGGGCAAACCTACCGTTGTTGGTGCAGTTACAGGTGCGGTACTCGGACTTGTTGCAATCACACCTGCAGCTGGATTTGTTCCTATCTGGGCATCCATTATCATTGGTACATCCGTAAGCCCGATCTGTTATTTTGCAATGTCGGTTGTCAAGAAAAAGTTTGGATATGATGATGCTCTGGATGCCTTTGGTTGCCATGGTATCGGAGGTATGTGGGGAGCTCTCATGACCGGTGTATTCGCACAGACCTCCATAAATGGTGTTGCCAAATGGGATGGTTTGTTCTTTGGCGATTATCACTTGTTTGTTGCTCAGGTAGTGAGTATTCTTGTGACGATAGCAGTTGCGGCTGTAGGAACATTAATATGTGCAGCCTCAATAAAACTCTTTATACCACTCAGAGTATCAGAAGAAGACGAGAAGAAGGGATTGGATATTTCACAGCATGGTGAGCATGCATATCCGGCTTTCAACGGTTTGGATTAATAATAGCGTAGAGAAGGAGTAATCAATTATGATTAAAATAGAAGCCATAGTTAGAGAAGAGAAATTCGAAGATGTGAAAGCTGCATTAAATAGTATAGAAGTATACGGTATGACAGTATCACAAGTTATGGGGTGTGGAGTCCAGAAGGGATATACAGAAGTTGTTAGAGGAACAAAAGTGGATGTGAATATGCTTCCAAAGATTAAATTTGAGATTGTAGTTCCGACTCAGTCATGGGTGGATAGAGTTGTCGATGCAATCCGGCTTGCAGCTTTAACAGGAAACCAGGGCGACGGAAAGATCTTTGTATATGATTTGATGGATACCATTCGAATCCGTACCGGCCAGAACGGGCAGGATGCAATCTATCATGAGCAGATTGTCTACTAGATGATAATCTTAATAGTCAACCAGATCATCACTATCCGGTACGATTAGAATCATCGTTGAGCTATCTACTTCCTTTACTAAGATTTTCATATATTTCTCCGAAATAGCGATACATCCGGTAGTCTTTCCCTTTCCATTATAGCCATGTAAGAAGATTGCGCTGCCAAGCCCGGGCGTACAATCAGGGTTATAGTCAATATTAAGCACGTAATTATACTGCGGTGTATGGTCAATAAGATGTTCTGAGCGATAATCTCCGGGAATCTCAAGAGAATTAACCCAGGTATTATAATAGGGACTATCCGTATCATCTACCCAATAATCATGTTCGGTAATTTGTTGGTAGGGCAATATTGCACCAGGATCAGATTTCATTCCAAAAGCTTGAGTGAAGGAGAATAAACCAGCAGGTGTCTTTCCATCCCCTTCTTTTTTGTGGTAAGTAATCCCCTTTGAACCGTTATCTCCATCAGTGGTGAATTGCTGAGTCCATTTGCCATCATCCTTCTTAACATGATAGGATACAATACAATCTGCTCCATCATTACCGATTACACAGATCAGCTTATTGATCTCAGAAGCAATGGTAAGACTATCGACGAAGTCTTCTTCAGAGGGTTCGACCTTATCCGCCTGATCTGGATTTACATCAGAGTCTTCAGGTGTTGGAGTACTATGATCAGAAGCATTTGATGCATCATCAACAATAACAGCAGCATCAGCAATAACAGCAGTATCAGAATTGGTTGAATCAGTAGTCAAACCATCAGTATCGGGATTTGATGATGCATAGTCCGTTTCAGAGGTTTCTTCGAGTATAAGCTCATTATTGGAGGGATCTTCCGTTATAACCTCGGAGGTCGTGGCTGAATTTTTGTCAGAAGAATCCTTTTTACAACCGACAAAACTAAAACTGAACATCATCAATATCATATATATGATTATTTTCTTAACTCTCATTCTCATTTGTTTTACTCCATATAAATTATGATTATGTTGGGAACTAAATTAATTATACTTGATATCAGCAATGCAATCTATTAGAAAATATTTTTTAAAATGACAAATTATGGTTTAAAGTAAAAGTTGTTATTTCGAAACATTATGTTCAGAATAACTAAATCCTCGGTTTCATAAACCGAGGATTTAGTTGTTTTTATTAGTAGCAGTACTTATTTGTGTAACCTTTTGTAATTATTCTTGTTGTCGAGATACAAGTGTTTGAATACCAGGTAATATTCATCATAAATCTTTTTATTGTCCTTATTCGGCAAATATGCCCCGGAAAGAGTAACGAATTCCTCAGCCTGTTCTAGGCTTTCCACAATTCCTAATCCAACAGATGCAACAAAGGCTGCTTCAACAGAGCCTACATTTTGTAGATTAGGAACGGTTTCGATCCTACGGCCTAAGTTATCAGCAAGTATCTGACAGTGTTCGCTTCAATCTGTTAGTTACATTTTGATGGATACATTTGATACGATTGATTATAATGGTAATAATTATGGTAATGTGTGACTGGTATTTAAGCTGAGATATAGAGAGGCGGAGAAGAAGATGAGAATTGGATATGCATGTCTGACAGTGGGGGTACAGGGCGCGGATATGAGAAGCTGTGTCATGAAGAATGCTAGTGAGGAACGATTATTGGAAATTATAGCTTCGAACCTTCAGTCGCTAGATCATATCCTTGATTACAATATTGAAAATGGGATAAAGCTTTTTCGTATCAGCTCCGACCTGATTCCCTTCGGTTCCAGTCCGATCAATACCCTCAAGTGGTGGGAGCACTTTGAACCACAATTTTTGAAGCTGGGAGAAAAAATCAGGAACAATAGCATTCGAGTATCGTTGCATCCTGGACAATATACGGTCATTAATTCTCCGGACGAAGCAGTAGTACTGAGGGCGATTAAGGATCTTGATTATCATACTAAAGTCTTGGACAGCCTTGGGATGGGTCCTGAGAACAAGATAATACTTCATGTCGGTGGAGTATACCAGGATAAGGAAAGCGCAATTGCAAGGTTTATTAATACTTATCATAAATTAGAAGACTCGGTAAAGCAGCGTTTAGTTATAGAGAATGATGACAAGTCCTACACTGTAGAAGATGTTCTGGATATCAGCAAAAAGCTTGGGGTGCCGGTAGTGTTTGATAACCTTCATAACTATGCTAATCCTTCCCCTCATGACGTAACGGAAGAGGACTGGATTGACGAGTGCTGTAAAACCTGGCAGGAGCAGGATGGACCACAGAAGATCCATTATTCACAGCAGGATTATGGGAAGAAGGCTGGTTCTCATTCAGCCAGTATCAGGATTAAGGAGTTTATGGAGTTTTATCATAAATTAAATAGGTATGATCTGGATATTATGTTAGAGGTAAAGGATAAGAATCTATCCGCGGTAAAATGTAGCAATTGCATTTCAACAGACAAAAAGATGATAATTCTGGAACAGGAATGGAGCAGGTATAAGTACTCTGTCCTGGAGAAATCACATAATAATTATAGTACAATCCGCAATCTGCTTAAGGATAAAGAGAAATATCCGGTTGTTTCGTTCTATCGATTAGTAGAGGATGCCCTTGGACAGAATGAGAGTATTGGTAACAGTATCAATGCTGCAATGCATGTCTGGGGGTATCTTAAGGATATTGCAGCCGAGTCAGAAAAGAAGAAGTTCTTAAAGATGATAGATGATTATCAGCAAGGTAAGGTAGTTTTGCCGGTGATAAAGAACTACTTAAGACGTTTGTCAGATAAATACCATAGAGAATACCTATTAAGCTCTTACTACTTTATCTTATAGAATATGAAACTCTTCAAAAGACAATGGATTATATGGAGAATCTTCGAAAGAGCGTCATTACATTGGAACAGATTGCAGGAATAGCTATATTTCTATTTAATAAGGTGGGCTTTTCTTAGTGCCATCGTTTATTTAGCGAATTAAATCGAATATACAATTTTAATGTAGAAATTGTTTCACAATAATGTTACAATATAGGAAGTATAGACTAGATTTTTTTATCAATATAAGATCATATTAAATCAACCGATTATTTTATGATATCAGAATCTATCAATATTACGGAAGGGGAGTAGTATGAATACCGAACAATTTGAAAAATATCAGATATTTACAGAGAAGACGATTAATAATTTGTCCCAGCAGGTTACAATACTGGAAAAGAAACTTGACATGTTTACGAATCTTCTTGAGATAAGTAAATATATAAATCAATATATTAAAGATCCGAATCTATTCCCGCTGATTAACGATATGTTGATTGGTGTGTTCGGAGCCAAGCATTCTACCATCTATATAAAGCTTAATGATGAGTATATGGATGCTGCTACGCAGAATATATCGGATAATACGATTGATATTGGGAAGAAAATCATTTTGGATTTTCAGGAAGAGGAATTTATCATAAATAGTGAATATGCGATTATTGATAATAAGACAGAAGAGGAGGGGATCCACTCTTGTCTGGGAGTACCTGTCCTGGTGGATAATCGTCTGATTGGCTTTATTCTGATCCAGCATACTGAGATTAATTACTTTACGAAGGAGCATGCAGCTTTTCTGTCCCTGATTGGCAATCATATCGGCGTTGCCATTGAAAACAACTTCCTGTATAAACAGATCAAAGAGAGCGCTTACCGCGATGGACTTACGGATATTTTTAATAAGAGATATTTCTTTGAAACCCTGAATCATATCGCTAATCTATCAGAACAGAATTATTGTATCGTTGTCGTTGACTTGGATGATTTTAAGACAATCAATGATAAATATGGACATCCGTTCGGTGATATTGTGTTAAAGACAGTAGCGAAGATTATTCAAAACGGTACACGTACGAATGATATTGTGGCTAGATACGGTGGAGATGAAATTATAATATTTTTCCAGAATGTAACAGACAAGGAAAGAATCAGACGCCGCATCGAATTGATTCGAGAAGAGATCGAAAAAACCACGATTACATGTGAAGGAATCTCATTATTAGTAACAGCAAGCTTTGGTGCTTATGTTAAGAACAATGAGTCGCTTACATTAGATGAGGTAATTAAAAAAGCAGATGATATTATGTACTTAAGCAAAAATGAAGGCAAGAACAGAGTAACCCTACGATAATTGTTATTACCATAAAAGAATTGATTTATATAGGAAGGGCTTTTCAGGACGCTGAGTAGGCGATTCTGTAAAAGTCCTTTTATTTATAGTCAATACTCGAATTCCGTATAAAAGTTTCTTAAAGTTTCGCGAATGACTTTTCATCAGATACAAAATCCTGTATAATACGGTTATACAATAGATTGAAAGGGCAACTTTGGGTTGAACTGCATATAATTTGCAGCGAGTAGAATCGTGTGAAGAAAAAGCATCTTCACACAGCGAATTTAGCTAGCACTTAAATTCTTGGGAAGAAGGGAGATTTTTATGGGAAAGAAATTATGGTTGGGCTTGTTATTGATGATTTTGGTAGGGAGTATCTTTCTCGTTAATTATCTGGTGCTGAAAAGCCAGCAAGATCAGGAACAGGTTAATACTGAATCAGAGAATAAGGAAGCTGCTGATGATAAGTCAGCTGAAATTGTTACGGATGCTGGGGATGTCATAGTCGAAGGGGACACAAGGTATCAGACAGTGACCTATGAGACATTGTTCGATAACAGCAAGTTTCACCAGTTTAAAGTTGTAATTTCTAAGGAAGAATGGGATGGTCTATCAGAAGATATGCTTGACATACAAGGCGTTGACGATTATATGCGGACAACTAATTATAGAAAAGCAGATTTGTATTACACGGATGAGAATGGTGAAGTTTTTATTGGCGAAGTTGGTTTCCGTACTAAGGGAAACACAAGCAGGGTACTGCCGGAAGATGAAAACGGAATTCATCGGTTTAATTTTAAAATCAAATATGATGAAACCTTTGAGATGGAGGAAATGTCAGTTGCTTATGAATACAGGAAGCAGAGAGAATTTGCCGGTCTCGAGGAACTGAATTTCAAAGCAAATAACGGAGATGATCCGTCAAATATCAGAGAGCTATATAGCTACGATTTGATCAGTGACTTTGGTATCACTGCACCAAAGGCTTCCATGGCAACTTTAACGATCATGATCGCAGGTGTTGAGCATGATTATGGAGTAGTTAAGTATGTGGAACCTATTGATAAGAACTTCTTAACAAAACGCTTTGGTAAAGGCAATAATGATGGAAATTTGTATAAATGTTTATGGCAGAATTACGGGCCGGCTTCCTTGGTGCCACTTGCCCGTTCCTCAGCAATAGGAGTTAAGGATTCTTCGAAGAACTACCGTCCGACTTATGACCTTAAGACAAATAAGGACGAAAAGAACGTTCAGGATTTATTGGACTTTATCAAGAATATTAATTCCTTGGAAGGTGAAGATTTTAAGGCTTATATCGAATCTCATTTCTCTGTGGACCGCTTTATCCGTTCCCAGGCAATGGATGTAGTTCTTGGTAACATCGATGGCTACCGGAGTATGGGTAACAATTATTATCTGTATTTTAACGAAGATGGAATTGTGGAATGGATACCCTATGATTATGATAACATCTTAGGTGCAGGGTGGGATGGTGATCCGTACTGGAGTTACGAGGGAATAGCAGCTGCAGATATTTATGAATGGAATAACCTGAATGCCAAGATGTATGATTCGGACGTTATACATCCTCTGTTTGATAAGATTATCGCCATCGAGGAGTATAAGGAGAAATACGAGGAATACCTAGCGACGCTTATTGAGCCTTCGAATGGTTACTTCAACTACGATAGTTTTATGGAAAGGTATCAAATGCTTTACGAACTCTATGGTGCAAGTGTTGATAATGAGATGCAGGAAGGCAACTTATGGGAGCTGAGCAATGAGGAATGGTACTTTAATACGAAGAATGAAAGTATTAGCGGACAGTTGGGTGACTAAAATGATTTCGTCCAAGTGAAAATTTTACTATCCTTATTTCGTTATATATAGTAGAATTATCGTAAGATTTTGTCGAAAGCAGGTAGCGAGCCTTGAAAAAGAGAAGAAACAGACGAACTTTGAAAAAGAGAATCCGAAGAGCATTATCTTTAACTGCTTGCATTACCGTATTTTTTCTGGGCGGAATCCTTAGCTTAATCAGTTTCGCGTTATCTAAAGGGTTTGTCGCATATCAATCCAAAACGATTTGTGAATCCATCATGCAGGAGATCAACTCTGGAAATGCAGCAAGGATACTTAATGCGTCAAGCATTGAACTAGTAGACTTTGAGGATAGAAGAACCTTGAAATGGGTAGACGAGTTGGATGATAACGCAATAATCAACGATGTATTCCGGGTTGATGGCAAAATGAACAGTATCTATATCATCATCGAGATTGAGGATAAGATTGCGTATACCAATGAACATAACAGTATGGATGTTCTTACAGAATATTATGATGATACGATAGCAGTAAGGCCAATTATGAATATACACGGACAGGCGATCGGAAGCGTTACAGTGAAGGTGAATCAAGAGCTTATCCTGGCAATTTTAATATTTTTGTTTGGCTTTATCTTCCTGCTTGCTTGTGCAGCGTTAATCATAGCGAAAATCTTAGGGTTGTTTCTAGTCATTCCGATCATCAATCCGATTAACCAATTGGAGAAGAAGGTAAAGGCAATCGCAGAAGGGGATCAGGAGACAGCCTCCAGTACTCAGTTGGTATTAAAACGACCGCTTCGTGAGATTGAATCACTTGCTGATTCCACCAATGCAATCATGAGCAGATTACACGGATATAATGAACAGCTCGAAAGCCAGAAGGAAACCTTAGAGAACCAGAATTCTGAACTGGAAGCGCAGAATGAAGAGCTCCTGGAATCCAAATTACATATACAGCAGCAACAGGGTCAGCTGATACAGAGCGAAAAGATGGCTTCTGTAGGTATGTTGACAGCAGCAATTACCCATGAGATCAATACTCCCATCGGGGCAATTAATAGCAATTCCCAGATGGAGGATATGCTATTGAACCAAATATTGAGCTACCCAGAAATACAGAATAATGAAGAATTAAGTGCTATATTCTCGCAGATGAAGGAAGTAAATGATGTCAATCTGGTTGCCTGCAGCAGAATCGTGGAGATTATCAAGAGCTTAAAGACTTATTCCAGATTGGATCAATCAGATTATAAGGAAGCGAATATTAATGAAGGTATCAAGAGTGTACTAGTATTAACTCATAATCTTCTAAAGAGTAGGATTGTAGTTCAAGAAGATTATGGAGACCTTCCCTTAGTAAAATGCTACCCTGGCCAGTTGAACCAGGTTATCATGAATATTGTAGTAAATTCCTCACAGGCAATCGAAGGAGAAGGAGTTATCAATATCCGTACCTATCAGAAGGAGAATGATATCTATATATCCATCAAAGATACCGGAATGGGCATCAAGCCGGAAGACATCCGGAAGCTGTTTGATCCTGGTTTTACAACGAAAGGTGTTGGCGTAGGGCTGGGTCTTGGTTTATATCTCAGTTATAACATTATTCAAAACCATAAAGGGGAAATATCCGTTATCAGCGAACCAGGTATGGGAGCAGAGTTCATAATAAAAATTCCGATGGACAACACAACAACCTGATTCTTACAATAATAATTACTTGAGGAGTGTGTAAAATTGAGCAAAACGATTATGGTAGTTGATGATGAGAAGATGATTACCTCGACTCTTTCTGCGATGTTTAAGTTGATGCTGAAGGAGAATGTACTGGTTTTTAATGATGTAGAACAGGCACTTTCTTGTACTGAATTAGAGAATAAGCAGGTTGATTTAATCATCTCTGACTTTATGATGCCGAAGATGAATGGGTTAGAGTTTTTGAAGAATGTTAGAGAAAAATGTCCCGGTACAGTAACAATTCTACTTACCGGATATGCTGATAAGGAAAACGCTATTAAAAGCATTAATGAGATAGGCTTATACTATTACCTAGAAAAACCTTGGGACAATAATGACCTGATTAAAGTAGTAAAAAATGGTCTTGAGAAAAAGGATCTCGAGGATGATCTAAAGAAGAATTACGACGAGCTCGAGAAATCCACACAGGAAATTACGAGATTATATGAGTTGTTGAAGCATGATTACAATGCAGAGACAGAGAATACAAAGAACTTGGTAATAACACTTGCCAATGTAATTGAAGCGAAAGACAAATATACCGATGGCCATACCAGAAGAGTAGGCATCATCAGCCGTATGCTGGGAGAAAAGCTCGGGCTCGCGGAAGATAAGATAAACTTTCTCGAAACAGCTGGTCTAATCCATGACATCGGTAAGGTAGGAGTTCCGGAAAGTATCCTAAATAAGCCGGATAAGCTCTCACCCGAGGAGTTTGATATCATTAAGAAACATTCCGAAATGGGGGAGACCATCATCAAACCACTAAGCTCCCTACAGCAATGCCTTAATCCTGTAAGACATCATCATGAGAAACTGAATGGTTCCGGTTATCCGGATGGCTTAATAGGCGATCAAATCACTATGGAAACACGAATACTCGGAGTAGCTGATATCTTTGACGCTCTTTATTCAGAAAGACCATATCGAAGTAAGTTACCGATGAATGTGGTGAAAGAAATACTCATGAAGGATGTTCAGAGCGGTTGCCTTGATGGACATGTGGTTCTAGCTTTATTTGAAATGATTGATAATGGTAGTATTGAGAAGATATTCATATAATCGTACAAGAAACATGCCACATACAATAATCATTGTTATGTGGCATGTATTATTATATAAATCCCAGTCCGTGGAATAATTATAATTAGTCTGATTTCTTCCATTAAAGACAGTAAGAACACTAAAACAAAGTAAATTGTTGTAAAATAGGCACAAAATGTATTCGAAATTGACCGAAACTATTCAATAAATCTTCACTATTTGTGTTGAAATAATGTTAATTAATGTTATAATTTAAGTAACGGCTTTTATGCCGATAAAAAATATGGGAGGTTTAATATGAAGAAAATTATTGCTTTAATGTTATCCGTTGTTCTTGTAGCAGCTATGTTCACCGGATGCGGCTCTAAGAGCACAACTTTTCAAATCGCACTCATCACCGACAAAGGAAATATCGATGATAAATCCTTTAACCAAGGTGCTTGGGAAGGCGTAGAGAAATTCTGTAAGGATAACAAGATCAAAGATTACCAGTACATCAAGCCTGAGGAAGCATCTGATGCAGGTTACCTTGCAGCGATTGATAATGCTGTAACAGCTGGTGCTAAGGTTGTTGTAACACCTGGTTTCCTCTTCGAGGTTCCGATTTTTACAGCTCAGACAAAGTATCCTGAGGTTAAGTTCATCCTTCTGGATGGTACTCCTCATACACCTGACTATGCTGATTTTACTATTACTGATAATGTTGCCAGCGTTATGTATGCTGAGCAGGAGTCCGGATACCTTGCAGGTTATGCAGCAGTGAAAGATGGCTACACCAAGCTTGGTTTCATGGGTGGTATGGCAGTTCCTGCAGTTCGTGCTTTCGGTTATGGTTACCTTCAGGGTATTGAAGCAGCTGCAGCTGAACTTGGACTTGCTGATGGTTCCGTTACTGTAACTTATCACTATACCGGTGACTTCGCTGAGACTGATACGAACAAAGCTACCGCTAAGACAATGTATCAGGAAGGCACAGAAGTAATCTTTGCTTGCGGTGGTTCTGTTGGTAAGAGCGTTATGTCTGCTGCAACCGAAGCAGGTGCTAAGGTTATCGGTGTTGACGTTGACCAGAGATATGATAGCGAAACAGTTATAACATCCGCTACCAAGGGTCTTGGTGCTTCTGTAGTTCAGGTTCTTGATGCTATCTACAATTCAGATTCCTGGTCTGATTATGCAGGTCAGAATAAAACTATCTTCAACGCTTCTAATGATGGTGTAGGTCTTCCTACAATTGTTATCGGAGATGACAAAGCTGATGCATTTGACAGATTCAACTCCTTTGATAAAGCAGCTTATGATGTAGTTTATGCATCTCTTGCAGATGGTTCTGTAGTTCCGATCCGTGATCTTACTGTAGCTGATCCTACCGGTATTGCAACCGCAGAAGAACTTACTGCAGGCTTTAGTCTTAAGAAGGTTGCTGTGACAACCAGATAATAGTCTGACAGATAATATTCTTTCAATATTGGCTTGAGCCTTATAAAAGAGTTAAAAGGGCTGCTGCAAATGCGGCAGCCCTTTAACGTTGAAACTTAAAAGAAATAGAGGCAATTACGAAACTCAAAAACTTTAGCAGTTTTCATATAATTGATACATTTCCTGAGCGAAATTAGCGCGGAATCAGCATGGAGCGAAGGAATTTGTATCGATTATGTGAAAATTAAACAAGCTTACGGTTTCGTAATTCACTACTATAAATAATTGCAGTGAGGTAAACATGGAAAATTATATTATCGAAATGCTTCACATAACAAAAGAATTTCCAGGTATTATTGCAAACGATGATATTACCCTTCAGTTAAGAAAGGGTGAGATTCATGCCCTACTTGGTGAAAATGGAGCAGGCAAGTCTACTTTGATGAGTATTCTGTTCGGACTTCATCAGGCAGAAAAGGGAGAAATCAGGAAAAACGGAGAAGTCGTTAAAGTCAACAACCCGAAGGATGCCAACAATCTGGGCATCGGAATGGTACACCAGCATTTCAAGCTAGTAGAAATATTTACAGTATTAGAGAACATTATTCTGGGCGTCGAGCCTAACAAGATGGGGTTTTTACAGAAAAAAGAAGCAAGAGAAAAGGTTTTACGGCTTAGTAAGCAATATGGTCTTAAGGTAGATCCTGATGCAATCATTGAGAAAATATCAGTAGGTATGCAGCAGAGAGTAGAAATCTTAAAGATGTTGTATCGTGAGAATGATATTCTGATCTTCGATGAACCGACTGCGGTCTTGACACCACAGGAAATTGATGAGCTGATGGAAATCATGCGAGGTTTTGCAAAAGAAGGCAAATCAATTTTATTTATTACCCATAAATTGAATGAGATTATGTCGGTTGCTGATCGTTGTACGGTACTTCGAAAAGGTAAATGTATCGGCACTGTTGAAATAAAGAATACGACCAAGGAAGAACTGTCACGCATGATGGTTGGCAGAGATGTTAACTTTACAGTAGCAAAACAGGAACTTAAAACTGGTGAAGTCGTACTTCAGGTAAGAGATATCTCAGTTCCGTCGAAAATCGGTAAAAAGGATGCTGTTAAGAATATATCCTTCGAAGTCAAAGCGGGAGAGATTGTCTGCCTCGCCGGTATTGAAGGAAATGGCCAGTCAGAATTAATATCCGCTATTACAGGACTTGAGAAACCCAGTAAGGGTAGGGTTAGCTTAAACGGTAGGGATATTACAAAAACTACGATCCGTAACCGTAATAAGTCAGGCATGAGCCATATACCAGAGGATCGCCATAAGCATGGTCTTGTTCTTGAGTACTCGTTAGAGGCCAATCTGGTTCTTCAGCGTTATTGGCAGCCGGAGTTCCATAGGAGCGGCTTTATTAAAGGGCCTGCTGTAAGAAGCTACGCAGAAGGTCTGATCAGCAAATTCGATATTAGAAGTGGACAAGGTCCAATTACAGTAACACGAGGCATGTCAGGCGGTAATCAGCAGAAAGCAATCATTGCCCGCGAAATTGATAAAGAACACAAGCTTCTTGTTGCTGTACAACCAACCAGAGGTCTTGACGTAGGTGCAATAGAATTTATCCATAAGCAGCTGGTTGCAACCCGTGATGCAGGTAAAGCAGTACTTTTGATGTCACTGGAGCTGGATGAAGTTATGGAAGTAAGTGACCGTATCCTTGTCATGTACGAAGGTGAGATCGTTGGTGAACTGAATCCGAAGGAAACTAATGTTCAAGAGCTTGGGCTATATATGTCCGGTGCAAAAAGAAGTAATGGAAAGGAGAAGGAATATGCAGAATAATCGAATTTCTCCAACCATACAAAGAATATTAAAGAGTAAAGGAACTTCTTCCTTTACAGCAGCATTGCTTGCAATAGCATTAGGTCTGATTTTCGGATTTATTGTTATGATATTTGCAAAACCCGCGAATTCCTTAAATGGTTTTTCAACGATGCTTTTTGGTGGCTTTAATCGTCTTGGTGATGTGTTCTATTATGCTACACCAATTATGATGACAGGTTTATCCGTAGGCTTTGCATTCAAGATGGGCTTATTCAATATCGGCGCATCAGGTCAGTATACCATGGGTATGTTCTTTGCCATGTATGTAGGCTTTATGTGGAAACTTCCTTCAGGCATCCACTGGATTGTATGTATACTTGCAGGTATGGTTGGTGGTATGCTCTGGGGCTTTATCCCGGGTATTCTTAAGGCATTAGCGAATGTTAATGAGGTTATTACCTCCATTATGTTCAATTACATCGGTATGTATCTTGTAGATATGATGATCCAGAACAATGCAACCATGTATATTGCTTCAAAGACAAGAACAGCATATTTACCCGGTTCTGCACAAATACCATCTCTTGGAGTAACGAATTCAAATGTGAACTTTGCGATTGTTATTGCTATCATACTCGCAATTGTATTATTTATCGTACTTAATAAGACGATCTTCGGATATGAATTGAAAGCTACCGGTTTTAATAAACATGCTAGTAAATATGCGGGTATGAATGATAAGCGTAATACAATTCTTACCATGCTGATCGCTGGCGCCTTTGCCGGACTCGGCGGTGCCTTTGCAATCTTAGCTCCTTCCACCATTGCAGGAAGCAGTATGACTTATGAGCCGATCAACGTAATCGCTGCGAACGGATTCAATGGTATTGCTGTAGCTTTGTTGGGTAACTCAAGTCCTATCGGAATCATCTTCTCTGCATTGTTCATCTCCCATATCCAGAGGGGTGGAACTATCGTAAGTAGTTTATACGGCTATAAACCCGAGATTATCGATGTAGTTATAGCAGTCATTATCTACTTCTCTGCATTTGCTATGCTGATGAGTGCTAATGTTGCTAGGATGATTAAGAAGAGACGTCTTGCGAAAGAAGCGAAGAGTATTTCTAGTGTAGCAGCTTCGGTAGAAAGTCCTGTGACAACCGAAAGTGTTGTTCAGGATAAGAAGGAGGAGGAGTAGTCGATGGATACTGTATATTATTTAGTGCAAAATATGCTTCCTGTTGCGATCCCTTTACTTCTTGTTGCCCTTGGTGGTATGTTCAGTGAGCGAAGCGGTGTTATCAATATCGCACTGGAAGGTATCATGTTATTCGGTGCATTTGCCGGCTGTCTGACCGTATATTTTATTCAAGGGACAGACATGAATCCTCAGGTAATCTTATTAATCGGTATGTTGGTAGCGGCAATTGCGGGAATTCTGTTCTCCATGCTATTATCCTTTGCCGCTGTTAATATGAAGGCTGACCAGACAATTTCAGGTACAGCGCTCAACATGCTTGTTCCGGCAATCGTATTACTGTTTGCTAAGATGAAATATAACAGTGACGGTATTACGACGGACGTTAACTTCTATTTACAGAAGGTGCCAGGATTAAGCGAGATTCCGGTGATTGGAGATCTGTTCTTTAAGAAGACCTATATTACTGTGTATATTGGATTTTTATTCTTAATTATTGCTACAGTATTTTTCTACAAAACAAAGTTAGGACTCAGACTCCGTGCCTGCGGTGAACATCCTCAGGCTGCTGACTCCGTTGGTATCAATGTATATGTAATGAGACATGCAGGTGTTGCATTATCCGGTTTCTTAGGTGGTGTCGGCGGTTTCTTCTATGCAGTGGGAGTTATGGATGGTAATGCGAACGGTCATACCGGCGTAGCTGGTTTCGGTTTCCTTGCACTAGCCGTAATGATCTTTGGTCAGTGGAAACCGATGAAGATTGCGCTGGCAGCGTTATTCTTCGCATTCCTGCGTATTCTGGCGTATTCAACAGCATTAATACCATTCTTGTATAATCTGAATATTAATCAGACCTATTATAAGATGCTTCCTTATATCGCTACCATGGTTGTTCTTGTATTCACTTCTAAGAAATCAAGAGCTCCGAAAGCAGAAGGCATTCCATATGATAAGGGCAGAAGATAATATTGGGTATCCCATAGGATAAGGGCAGAAGATAGTATTGGGTTATTATTTATTCTGAGAAATGATTATTGAGAGACGGACAAGTCATATAGAATGATGATTTTGTCTGTCTCTTTTTATGCTTTCATAATTGACATATCCGTTATATAATCATAATCAAGTAGGATGGAACTACACATAAGGAGGTAATTATCTCATGAGCAATATACTATTTTATTTTACAGGAACGGGAAACGGTTTACTTGTAACAAAAGCTGTTGCAGAAGAATTAGGAGATTGCAAGCTGATGAACATTGCAGAATATCAAGGTGAAATCATTAGTAATGCGGATCGGATCGGCTTCGTATTCCCGGTATATTACGCAGGGCTTCCAAGAATTGCACACAGATTCTTAAAGAAGCTGATTATGGAAGGAGACCCTTATCTGTTCAGCGTAGCACATTGTGGTGGGGCTAACGGTAAGATACATAAGCAGATTGCGAAATATCTTAAAAAAACGAATAAAAGGCTGCATGCTGGTTTCACTCTTGCTATGCCTGACAATTATATTCCGATTTATCGTATCATTGGCGACAAGGAAATCAAAGAAATGTTAAGTACAGCAAAAATAAAAATCTCTCAGTTTGGCGAAACCATCCGACAGAAGAAGGAGGTTCCCTATGAAAGCATGGGAGGACCATTATTCAATGCCCTTGGCAGCATTATGAACTATTGGTTTGTCAGCCGTGTCCCCGGTTGGGATAAGAACTTTAATGTTGCTGACTCCTGTATTGGGTGTGAAAAATGTGCAAAAGTCTGCCAGGTAGGAAACATCCTAATGAAGGATAACCGTCCGATATGGAAAGGTCATTGCGAGTTCTGCCTTGCCTGTATCCATGTCTGTCCGAAGGAATCAATTAATTATAAGAACGCTACTCAGGATAAAGGAAGGTATCAGGCTCCGAAGCAATGGTGATTAGAAAGAAATCACGTTCGACAAAATAGGCCATTTGTCTCATATACCTACCCCAAAAAATCTGATGTTATCGTCGAAAATACTTAATAGAAGCGGCAAACAGCCATAGTGTGATGCCACTTGGAAAGTGCACATCCATACCTGGTATCATGCGATAAGAGCTAAGCTTCTAGACAAAATTAACAGATAACTGAATGCAAGTTATAATGGAAGATTATTGGAAAGGGGTTTTAAATATGAGAAAACTTATATGTGTAATTCTTACAGCGGCTATGGTAATCACTCCGGCCACAGCAGCTTTTGCGAAAAATGGTAATGGAGGTAATCAAAAACCTCAAGCAGGACAAAAGGTACAAGAGCAGCAAGAACAGAACCAGCAAGAACAGGATCAAGTAGTTCAGAACATAATCATAAAAGAAAAGAAACAAAGCTTTAAGATTAATGGTGTTCCCGTTATTACATACGGCAAATATAAAATCCCGATTAATCCGATAGCAAAAGGTATGGGAGCAACAGTTAGCTTCGATAAAACAACAGGAGTTCTTAAAATCGTAAAAGAAGCTACCACCATCATAATTGATTTTAAGAATAAGACTGTTACTTTAAATGGTGTTACAGATACAGCTTCCGGTATCTTCAAGGCTAAGAATGATAAGAAGATGACTGTCCTTATTAAGTATATAGCAAATGCTCTGGGTGTAAGAGTAACCATCGGTAAAGATAATATTTCAGTGACCGTACCTGGACTTGATTATCCTACCAATGTAGCAGTTACAACCGTTGGAGGTACTATTGTTGCAAATACATTGAATACTACAAACCTAGCTTTGACTGCAACTGCAGCTATTAAAGCAGGTCAGGCAGTTAAAGCGGAATTATATGTTGGAACCAAGTTGGTAGCAACTGATTCAACCATAGCAGCTACAGACACATCGGTTACCTTTACAACGGCTGATGATACTCCTACTAACGTTGAATTACAGACAGCAGTTCCAACAGGCGGCGTAGTTGCAGTTAAACTTTATAATGCTAAAAATGAATTCGTAATCAGTAAAACGGCAAATCCATCTCTTATTGTTGATTATGTTGTTCCGGTAGTAACCAGCGTTACATCTTCAGCGCTAACAGTGAGTGGTAGTGCTATCACAATTACAGTTACAGGCGCAGCAGTAGTAGGTGATAAAGTGGATGTCACTAAGATTTCTCTCTTTGATACAGCTCTGGCGAGATCATACCAGCTTACAAATGCAGCAGGAACAGGATCTATAGGAGTTGTAGCAGATGCGAATACCATCCTAATCACTCTTGGTACTATCGATAAAATTGGTCTGACAGGCTTTGGAACCTCTACTATGTTTCTGTATATTGCGGAAGGATCATTACTCTATGATGCTGCCGGTAATATGTCAGTTCCCGGTATAGCACAAACCATACCAGTTAACGTCATACATTAGGAAATAGGAAAAGGACCTTAGTATCCGGGGTTATATGAACTGGTCCCCATAAGTTAGACATAAAAATCTAACTTTGGGAGATCAGTTCAGTTATAGCCGGATACTGAGGTCCTTTTTGTATGTAACAAATACAAGCGGTTGAAAGATTGTATTATGAATAATCTAAAAGTTTTTTCAAATTCCATATATTACTGAAACACGAGTTATGTTATAATTTGCATGAATGACGTAAGGAGGATACGAATGAAAATAGTGTGTATTTCAGCATCAAACACAAAAATGATGGGAAGTAATAGTACCTCAACAAGGGTATGTAGCGTAATTCAGGAAAAATTAATCACCGATGTAAGAAAGATTGAAACGGAAGTTGTTCCGCTGATGGACTATGAATTAAAGAGCTGCTTCTTCTGTGGAAGTTGTCTGAAAAACGGTCAATGTAGTAATGACCGGGAATTCAACAGACTACAGGAGAAATTAGTGGCTGCCGACGGTATATTTATTGTAATTCCTCATTATTCCCCAATTCCATCAAAACTACTGATGATCCTTGAGAAAATTAACGAAATAGTTTATAGTGGATGGCTGAAAAATTCAGGGTATTGTTCTCCTTACCAGAATAAGCCGGTGGCATTAATTGGGCATGGCGGCATGGTAGAAGAGGATACTACTCTTCAACATTATCATAATCATCTGGTTACACCGGTTGCAGATACTTTAAGGTCCTTATCCTTTGATGTAATAAAATATAATGATATCTTTCCGAATGGTGCAGTATTTGGCTTAAAGGATGCTTCCTGCATCAAGACCGTGGAAAATGCGATATTTCCTGATATTATTCAGGATTGGCCAAAGATTGAGAAAAGAATAACACCTTTGATTGAAAACATGCTTCTAACAATAGATAAGTAAATAAATTATTAAATATTCATGATTTTTTGGTGAATACATAGGAATAAGGAAAGTTTTATGTTATACTGATAAAACTTTATATATCTTTGGAGGCTGCATGTTTGGTTATGTAAATGTCAATAAACCGGAATTAAAGATGAAAGACTTTTATAAATATAAGGCTTATTATTGTGGTTTATGCAAAACCTTGAACTCAAAGTATGGACGTTTTGGGCAGATGACCTTATCCTACGATATGACATTTTTAATTTTATTACTTACTTCTCTATATGAAAGTAATACAAGTAAGGAACAGAATCGTTGCATAATCCATCCGGTGAAAAAGCATGATACCTTATATAATGAATTCACGGAGTATGTCGCAGATATGAATATTGCTCTTTCCTATCATCATCTTATGGATGATTGGCAGGATGAAAAAAGTGTGGCTGGACTTGCCGGTGCAAAAATGCTGAAACACTCCTATCAGAAGATTAACAAAAATTATCCTAGACAATGTAAGGAAATCAGCGAGAGTCTGAATCATTTAGCTGAGTGTGAGAAGAATGGGGAGACTAATATTGATCTTGTTTCCCGGTGCTTCGGAGAACTTATGTCAGGGCTTTTTGCATACAAAGAGGATATCTGGGAAGAAAGCTTACGTAAGATTGGTTTTTATCTCGGAAAATATATCTATATCCTGGACGCATATGATGACCTTGAGAAGGATAGTAAGAACGAAAGCTACAATCCATTGATTCCCATCAGCAAAAACGAAACCTTTAAAGAAGATTGTAGAAACATGCTCACCATGATGATGGCAGATTGTACGAGGGAATTTGAGAAGCTTCCCTGCCTGCTGGATGTGGATATCCTTCGTAATATTCTATATGACGGTGTATGGACAAAATTTGATTTTATAAATTCTAAAAGAGAGAAACAGGAAGGAACTAACATATGATATCAAATCCTTATCAGATACTTGGTGTAACGCCAAATGCCTCAAATGAAGAGATTAAGAAAGCTTACCGAGAATTAAGTAGAAAATACCATCCGGATTCTTACGTGGATAACCCTTTGTCCGGTCTTGCAGAGGAAAAGTTCAAAGAGGTTCAGGAAGCATATGACCAGATCATGAAGGACCGTGAAAATGGTTATAGTGGTGTGGGAAGCTCTAACGAGGAATCGGCTGAGATGAATACCGCTTACAGTTATCTGAATGCCCGACGTTACCGTGAAGCTCTTGACGTTCTATCAAGAGTCCCCCTTCGTACTGCAAGATGGTATTACTACAGTGCTGTAGGTAATGCTGGAATTGGTAATAATATTATGGCAGTTGAGCATGCAAGACAGGCAGTGAATATGGAGCCCGGTAATCAGGAATACCGCAATTTCTTAAACCAGATAGAATATCAGGGCCAGAGATATCAGGATACCAGATATAATACTACCGGCAGTTATGGCGGACGAGGCTATGGATCAGGTAATCTCTGTTGCGATCTGTGGTGTGCGGACAGCTTATGTGAATGCATGGGAGGCGATTTGATTTCATGCTGTTAAATACTAAAAAGCTTGCATTTTTAGGACTTTTATTGGCAATAGACGTAGTACTGATTGTGCTCAGCGGAGTATTGGAATTTAATACACTGTTCCTTTTGGCCGGAGCATCGTTCTGTGTAGGAATTGCGATCAGGGAAAGTGGAAAACGCTTCGGGCTGGGCTTTTATCTTGCAAGTATTCTGCTTAGTCTGTTCCTTGCTCCGAATAAGCTGTATTGTGTGACATATGCAGCGTTCGGTCTGTATCTCGTTATCATTGAATATGCTTTTGACCAGCTGATACATGTGAAGAATCATAACAACCATAGACGATTATTCTGGGTGGTGAAATATGTAACCTTTAATCTGATGTATCTGCCGATGCTGATTTACCTTCCAAGGTTATTCTATCAGGGAGAGATTAATACTGGATTATTCGTCCTTCTAGTTTTAGGAGGTCAGCTTGTATTGCTCATCTATGATAAGGCATTTGAATATTTTCAAAGTTATGTCTGGGGAAGAATTAGAGGACGCTTGAAACTTTAGTTGCAGAGGAAGCTCAGATGAAACTGTAGTAATTGTATTACCATATCATGTACGGATTGGAGTAAGTATGGCAAAATTCAAAGTAGCAGCTGTGTTCAGCAGCAATATGGTTTTGCAAAGAGAAAAGAATATTAAGATATTTGGACAGGGTGAAGAAGGTCGGACAGTTAAGGTTGATTTTCTGGGTAAAGAATATTCTGCAAATATCAAGGATGAGAGATGGGTTGTTATCCTTCCACCTAGGGCAGCAGGTAATGGTTATGAGATGACTGTAACCTGTGGCAATCAGGTAAAAGAGTTTAAGAACATCGCCATAGGCGAGGTTTGGCTCGCCGGAGGGCAGTCGAATATGGAGCTGGAACTTCAGAACTGTAAAGATGGAACTAAGATGCTTCAGCACGATATTGATCCGAATGTTCGCTACTACTATACCTCGAAGAATGGTTACATAGATGATAAATTCTACGAAATGGAGGAGAACACCTGCTGGAATGAGTTCAGTTCCCAAACAGCAAAGAACTGGTCGGCAGTGGGGTATATCTTCGGTAAGAATATTGCTAAAGAGTTAGGAGTAACGGTAGGAATCATCGGTTGTAACTGGGGAGGTACTTCAGCCTCTTGCTGGTTGAGTGAAGAGAGCCTGAACGAGGATAAGGACTTATATTCCTATCTTGAGGAATATGAGAAAGGGACGAGTGGCAAATCCATAGACGAACAGATCAGAGAATTCAAAGATTACGAAGCATATCATACGGAATGGGATAAGAAAAGTGCCGAGCAATATACTATCAAACCAGATATAACTTGGGAAGAGTTATTAGACGTTTGCGGTGAATGTCGATGGCCCGGACCGAAAAGCTGTATGAATCCCTATCGGCCGTCAGGCTTATATCATTGCATGCTCCGGAGGTTAATGCCTTATACTTTACGTGGATTCATTTATTATCAGGGTGAAAGTGATGACCATAAACCCCAGATGTATCAAAAGCTATTAACCAGAATGATCCGCAATTGGCGGGAAGACTGGGAGGATCAGACATTGCCTTTCCTGATAGTACAACTTCCGATGCACCGTTACAAACAGGATCCGGATCGTAAGAACTGGTGTCTGATTCGGGAAGCACAGATGAATACCTTCCGGACCATTAAAAATACTGGAATAGCAGTCATCCTAGATTGTGGTGAGTTTAATGAGATCCATCCGAAGGATAAAGCACCGGTAGGAGAGCGGTTAGCGCTTCAAGCACTTTACCATGTGTATCATAAGATTACAGGACAAGATGCTTACGGACCGATTTATCACTCTTATGTATACAAAGATGATGGTATAGAGTTGAGTTTTGATTATGCCCAGGATGGCTTTACGGTGAAAGGTGAAGCTGCCGGATTTGAGATAGCAGGAGAAGACATGAATTTTATACCTGCTGTAATTGAAATTCGCGGAGATAAGATATTCGTAGCATCTCCTGAGGTCTCCGAACCCTTTGCTGCCCGCTATTGCTGGACAAATTATGGAGAGGTCACCGTATTCGGTAAAAATGGACTTCCGTTAGCACCCTTCCGGACTCATTTTTAATTTTCGGAGAATTATTTTAAATAATTCAAAACTACACTAGATTGTTTCGTTTATATTATCATGATAATTCATAAGTTATTGAATAATGGTATGTCAAGAAGACTCAAAAGAATCCGAGTCGCTTGACGTACCATTTTTATTAATCGAATTACTTTGGTAGCCTTCCCTCATGTATGATGTTAAAATGATACAGTTTAGCTATATGAAAAAGGGTCTATTCCAATTTAAATCGTTAGAAACAAATGTCTTTGTATTGCGGACGGAAAATAGAAGAAATGAAATATATATTTCATATTCATATCATAGAGAATATTGAAAAAAACACTTTATAATACTATAATAGAAGTGTAAGAAATATTAAGTTAATTGAAAGATCAGGAAATATTATGATTAATAAATGTAAGCTGTACACAAACAATTTATTCTGGATTTCCTTCCGAGGAAGGAAATAAAAAGGAGACAAAATCATGATTATTGGTGTACCGAAAGAGATTAAGAACAACGAAAACAGAGTAGGTTTAACACCGGGCGGAGTAAGTGTTCTAACAAAGAGAGGCCATGAGGTTCTGGTTGAGAAATCCGCCGGTCTAGGTAGCAATTTCGAAGACGTAGAATATCTGACTGCAGGTGCAATCGTTGTTGACAAGAACACAGAGGTTTATCAGAAAGCCGAGATTATCGTTAAGGTAAAAGAACCCTTAGATTCAGAATATGATTTGTTAAGACCGGGTCAGACGTTGTTCACCTATCTTCATCTGGCACCGAATAGACCCTTGACCGAAGCCTTACTTAAGAATAAAGTAACTGGAATTGCTTATGAAACAGTTGAACTTGCGAATGGCTCTCTTCCTTTGCTGGCACCAATGAGTGAGGTTGCAGGCCGTATGTCGGTACAGGTGGGTGCCAACCTTCTGCAAAAATATAACGGAGGCATGGGTGTTCTCTTAGGAGGAGTGCCCGGAGTCAGACCTTCTGAAGTAGTAATCATCGGTGGCGGTGTCGTTGGTACCAATGCTGCAAAGATGGCTGTAGGTCTTGGAGCAGATGTTACAGTTCTCGATATCAATACTCAGAGATTGGTATACTTGGATGATATCTTTGGCGGAAGAGTCCATACTCTGGTTTGTAATCCTTATAATGTAGCGGACATGGTAAAGAGAGCAGATTTATTAATCGGAGCTGTCTTAGTTACCGGGGCCAGTGCACCGGTAATTGTAACTGAAGAAATGGTGAAAACCATGAAAAAAGGTGCAGTAATCGTGGATGTAGCAATTGATCAGGGCGGTTCTATTGCAACAATTGACCACGTAACAACACACGACCACCCGACCTATATAAAACATGGTGTAGTTCACTACTCCGTTGCTAATATGCCGGGAGCAGTTCCAAGAACTTCGACCTTTGCGCTGGAAGCAGCTACATTTCCTTATTTGCTGGAGCTTACAGAGAAAGGTGTAACTAATGCACTTCTTCAGAATCAGGCTCTCAGAAAGGGAATTAATACGTATGATGGTAAGCTCACCTGTAAATCAGTTGCCTTGAGCCTAACTATGGAATATGAAGAACCGAATCTGAACAGATAATTTAGTAACGGTACATCAATTTAACGATGTGCCGTTTTTTAGCTTCCTGTACTTTTGTAATGTCGTACACCGAACCTCCATACGAAGCTGGAGAGTATTAAAAATGCCAATCCTGCCGGCATTGCAAGAAGTCCTTTATAATAACTTTCACCCCATCCGCAGATAGCTGAGGCAGGGTAATAGCTGATTACTAGCATCGGCATGAAGAAGGTGAAGAGATAGCGGAGAGCCTTCGGCATATATTCTATAGGACATCTGGTTACCTGATAGCTTGCGTTGGTGAAGATATAAATCCAGTCAAGTGCCTGAATAGTAAAGAAAGCAATTCCGGAGGAAAAGATAAAAACTCCGGAATATGTCAGGAAGCCACCGGCTAAAGCGAATATCAGGACAACGATATCCATAGGACTGACCTCGACCTTCATTCGGTGCAAACACCAGATAATTGCAAAGATTCCACTGATTACTCTGGCTATACGATGGATGTGGAAATAGCTGCCCGCGATCTGTACGATGAGTGACCTCGGCCGAAGAAGTACACGGTCAAAATCTCCGGAACGGATCATCTTCCAGGGGAAATAGTCAAAACCACGGCAGAAGGTTTCCGCAAGTCCGAAGCTAGTAACAGCAATCGCATAGATTAATAATAACCGTTCCATGGTCCACTCACCAATATTACCAAACCGGGAAAACATGAAGATCAAAGCAATGGGGTCTGTTAGTGTAACGATGAATACCTGAATTACCATAATTGGCCAGCCTTTATACTGGAGCCCGCTAAGGAAATTCATTCGGATATATTTGCAGTATAAATTAAATGAAGTCATTCATAATCCTCCGTTGTTGATAGAATGAAAAACTTAACCTCCCTGAACCACGATCTTCTTAAGCTGTGCCGACAGGATCCGCTTTCCAACTAAGATGAAGCCCAAAGTCCAAAGAAGTTGGAGGCTGACAGCCCATAGGGCATTTTCCGGTGCAAGAGTTCCGAGATATAACCTGAGCGGTATATCGAGATAACCGGCAAATGGTTGAATTAGGAGTAAATTCTGCATGAAATCAGGCCATAACTGTAATGGAATGTAGGTTCCGGATAGTACACTTGCAACCAACATAATGATATATGTCGGGCCATCACCCCAAGTGATATTCAGGCGAATTGTACTGACTAGGGTACCAAAAGCAGAGCATAAGAGGAAGGCACTAGCGAGTGATAATAGAGCACATAGAAATCCAAGTAATGATGAGGGTGGAATCATCTTATACTCAGCGGGTGCTAACAGCCCAGCCATAAGTACAAAGGAGCCTCTCCAGAGCAGAGGAATAAATCTTCCGGCAGCAATCTTAGCAAACCAGTAGTAATAGAGGTTTAGTGGACGGCAGAGCTCTATACCTACGTCCCCGCTGATAATTTTCTGAAGAATCTCGCTGTCCACATTCATAGGTTGCATAAGGAAAAATACTTGAGCAAGCCAGACATAAGTGATTATCTGTTGTAACGAAAGATTCGCAATCATACCGCTCGAAGATTTGTCTGCATAATGATAAAAGATGGAGTATGTAATAATCTCAATTGCTGCCCAGAATATACTAATGGAAGCTCCCGCCAGAGCTGCTACCCGGTACTGTAAACCTTCTGCTGCCTTCATTCGGAAGATGGAAAGATAGGGCTTAACAGTTAATGCTATTCGTTCTTGGAATTTTATTTCTAACATGGTTACACCTTCAGGTCTGTTATCCATAATTTCGATACCCCCAATCTTCTATATCAGAACTATTGTAGACAAAAATTACGTAATTGTAAAATATCCTATCTGCATTGATTTTTCGTGCACTTCCTACAGTTTAGCATAAGCTCACTCTTTCTTATTATTTCTAGTTTATTCTTGACATATTATCATTTTGAGGCTATGATATAAATATTATAAGAAGTGGAAAACCCATGGGTTTTCTACTCTGTTGTCTAAACAACCAACGAATGTGATGCGGCATTGGATTTAATCCATTGTCGTTTTTTTTGTTTTAGTGTTTAATCCCTCGATCCTAATAAATTCAAAATAGGGAAGCTACACATCCGTTGCGACATCCATGTGCTAAATTGTTATGTTTTTCAGTAAAATAGTTACACCAATTTTACTGGAAAAATATACAAATACTATAAAAAACGATACAAAAATTGAGGAATAGGGTATAAAACCTACTAAAATGTCGTTTTCTTTATTTTTATCAGTTTTCTTTACAATAATTATAAATTATTATATAATATGTCAAGAGTACAAAGGATTTGGGGATTTAATACAGATTAAGGGGGATTTCTATGGCAAAATCATTAATGATCAAGGTGTTATCAATTATCATTTTACTTATTACAATCTGTTCAGCATCTTTCATCGGTGTATCTTATTACATGATTCAAAATTCCGTTACAAGTCAAATGAGAAATGATGGATTAACCTTAGCAGCTAATATCAAGAGAGAGATTAAGGTTAACGAGATTGATGAGGTAAAAGAACTTCAGGGATTATTCAAGCAGATTAAAATAGAAAGTGATAGTAACATTGTATATGTCTCCTTATCTGATAAAAATGCAAATCTTGTGGTATCAGACGATAGTGCTATCTCCATGAATGGGGAAGTAGTCAGCGTTGATTCTATTTCATCAGCAACTTCCTCCGGGGATGTGTCGGAAGTTGTTGATCAACAATCAACTTTAGGGCTGGTTATTGAAGTTGCCGGAGAGAAAGTATATAATGTATCAACTGATATTGCCATTAACGAGGAGTTAACCGGTGCTCTTAATATTGGAATATCATTAAAAAGTATGCATATACAGATTAAGAAATCTGTTTGGCAAACCATCGGTATCTCCTTTGGTATCATGCTGATAGCAATTGTTGTTGGAATCTTTTTATCGAAATTAATTATAAAACCCATCGTTCAGATGTCATCGCGTATAAAGACTTTCTCTGGTGGTGATTTTACCATTGGCTTTGAAGTTAAAAGCCAGGATGAGATAGGTAAAATGGGTCAGGCGCTACATCATATGCAGCAGACGCTTAAGGATATGGTTGGCGAAATCCAACAGAATTCCTCTAACGTTTCACAGAACTCACAAAATCTTACGACTGTTTGTGATGAAACCTCACAGGTAGCAGAAGGTATCGCAAAAGCCTCAGGTGAGCTTGCGAGAGCTTCAACAGATTTGGCTATTAATTCACAAGAAGGTTTTGAACGTCTTAATAACCTTGCTAATGAGATTAATTCCATCTTTGAGAGAACCGATACCATGAAGCAAAGCGTTGAGCAGACTGTAATAGCAAATCAAATCGGTACGAAACACATACATGATCTTCTAAGTGCAATTAATGAAAATGTAAATGTATCCACGAAGATAAAAGAATTGGTAGAGGTACTCAGCCAGAAATCGCAAGCAATTGCAGACATTACTTCCGTTATTAAGAATATCTCAGAGCAAACCAAGCTGCTAGCATTGAATGCGATGATTGAAAGTGCTAGAGCAGGTGAAAGTGGCAAAGGTTTTACGGTCGTAGCTCATGAGATCGGTAAGTTATCAGAGCAGACGGCCAAGTCCATCACAGGCATTGAAAAGATTGTTGAGGAAGTAAGTACAGCTATTACTCAGACTCAGGATTATGTAGTTCAGGGCTCCAAGGTTATCAGCCATACCTCCGATATCTCCAATGAAACAGGAAAAGCATTTGAAAAGATCGAGGGCTCTGTTTTAACGATAGTGAATGAGATCCAGATACTGATAGATGCAATTACGAAGGTAAATAGTGATAAGAATGAAGTAGTGGGAGCAATTGAAAGCATCTCTGCAATCGCAGAGGAGACAACCTCCTCAACACAAGAGATTTCTTCTTCGCTAGAACTCCAGTTGGCCAAGATAGAGAATGCTTCCCAATCTGCACATGAATTACAGAACATAGCTTTAGAGCTGGAGCGTCTGATCGCACAGTTTAAAGTGTCTTAGTATATTAGAAATGAATCAACATATGACACGGGTCCTTTACAATTCAATGTAGAGGACCCGTTTTTTAAGTGAAGCTTGATTTCTTGCCCCATATCTTATAGTATGTTACTAATCATATTGATGTGAAAATACAGAAGGTGGAAGTATAATGTGCACAGAGAATAGATTTGTCGAATTATATAATGTATCATTTTCCTATGGAAATCAATTAATTTTAAATCAAATCAATCTGTCATTGATGAAAGGGATTTCCTATGCGTTGATTGGTAAATCCGGTGTTGGTAAGAGTACATTACTCAATCTGATTGCTGGCTTTGCAGAACCGGCAGAAGGAAGTATAGTGATAGACAAACAGAAGATACAAAGGCCAAGAAAGAACACGGCTTTCTTGTTTCAAGATTTAGGATTGTTTCCTTGGCAGACCGTGACACAGGCTGTTATGATGCCTCTTACGCTAGCAGCAAGCCAAGATACAGAAAAGAATAGAGAGGTAGTAATTAAGCTTCTTAGAGAGATGGAGCTGGAGTATATAAAGGATAAATATCCGGGAAACTTAAGCGGAGGGGAAAAGCAGAGAGTAGCCTTGGCGAGAACTATGATCGGCGATCCGGATCTGATTCTGATGGATGAACCGACCTCATCACTCGATTCCATGACAAAGGAGATCATTCAGAAATTAGTGCTCAAATATCTTAAGAAGCAAAAAGCAACGATGCTGTTTATCACCCACGATATTGAAGAAGCAGTATTATTAGGTGAAAAGATCCTTCTGCTTAATCCAGATGGAAGTATTAGTACTCTGGATAATCCGTTCTATGGAATTCAGGATGCGAAAGAACAGCTGGGCTTTTATGATACCTGTATCCAAATCCGAAAATTAGTCAGGGTGGAGAATGAATAGAATGAAAATACTACAGAAATTAACGAAAAGTCAGCTGGTCGGCTTCTTAAGCTTCCTTATTCTCTGGGAGACTATTCACCTGATCCTTCATACCCGTACAATTCCATCACCTATCGATACCATAGCATATACAATAACAAGATCAGGAATCCTGATAAAGCACTCCCTGGCGAGTATTGCAAGAGTATTAACCGGTATAAGCATTGCCATGCTGCTCGGGGTCCCGACCGGTATTTATCTAGGGGTTAATCATTTGTTTCGCAGATTATTCTCACCACTTTTATATTTTATCTACCCGGTTCCTAAGGTGGCTTTTTTACCCGTATTTATGATGTTATTCGGTTTGGGGAATGTATCAAAAGTTCTGTTGATTATTTTCATCATTATATTCCAAATAATCTTATCGGTAAGGGATGGTGTGGACCAGATACCGAAGCAGCAATTTAAGGTGATGGACAGTTTTTGCGCTACTACAAGGCAGAAATATCGGTATCTCATTCTTCCGGCTATACTACCTCAGATATTCTCGGGTTTACGGATCAGTATCGGAATATCCTTAGCTTCCCTATTCTTTGCTGAGAATTATGCCACCACCTATGGAATTGGATACTATATCTTAAGTGCTTGGACAAAGATGAATTATGTTGAAATGTTTGCAGGAATTTTGGTGTTGGGATTTATCGGAGTACTTCTTTATCAGATGCTTGATCTGATTGAAACAAGAATAACACCTTGGAATAAAAAAAACAGATAAGAAAATTCAAAAGTAAATGAAAAATAAGCGTGCCACCTATAGGGCACGCTTATTTGTTGCAACTTCTTATTCAATAAATGAAAAATCAGTTAGTTCTTCATAAGTATAATCTTTACTGATCTGACCTTTCTCTTTGGACCAAGCAATGATACTGTCATATTGCTCCGTTTTAATTGCTCCCGCATAAGAGAACTGTTCGGATAAGCTGTCAAGATAGGCAGTAATTGCTTCTGGGAATTGATAATTTACTAAGATAGAACCATATTCAGATGCATCTGTATCATTCATGTAATCGATTGCCTTATTATAAGCCTTGTAGAAAGCAGCAACATCACCGGGTTCATTGGTAACCATATCATCGGTGAAGAGAAGAGCACCTCCCTTAATTCCAGCTTCTTTAGAGCTTCCAAGAAGATGAGCACCCTGGCTTACCAACATGCCAGCTTGAGGCTCCGTAAAAACCACACCATCAATCTGATTCGATAGCAATGCTTCCGATCTGCCGGAGAAGGAAGGTATCTCAACGATTTCATAGGAGAAGCCGGACTGATCAGCGAACTGGTCCATAATGTATTCCAGAATGAAATTTGGGACAAGTGATATCTTCTTACCGCTGAGGCCTTTCATTTCAGTAATTCCTGACTCGGGAGAGGATAAGATCTTGAAATCTTCACTAATGTCGGAAGTGATCTTCATGTCAATTCCATTCTCTTTGAAGGTTGCAACCGTCATGACGTCAGCAATCGTTGCATCTAGTTCATTCGCCTGAACGGCTACATTTCGGTCATTAGGTGAAGAGAAAGCTTTGATAGAAACATTGACACCTTCCTCTTCAAAAAACCCCTTTTCTTCCGCAAGAATTATCGGAATGGCAGATTCCGCCGGTAATGTTCCTATGGTAAATTCCTCGCCGGAAGGCTCTAATGAATTACTCCCGGAGGAGTTGTTATCCTTAGTATTGCTGCAAGCGGTTATGGTTAATATACTTGCGATTAAAAGACTCTTTAGTAATAATTTTCTCATGTCATATCTCCTTTTATGTCTTAAATAATATATTTTGTTAGTTAATATTTTTCCCAGCAATTAATCAAGAATGAATTAAGTTAATAAAGTCACATAAATCCATAAAATGTGGAACAGCATTCCGTTTTAACAGCAGGGGATCAGTTTCAACATCATTACTTCCTGATTCACTGGTGAATGCCAGCTTGAAATCTTTCTTTTTTAGTAAATCAACGTTACCCTCTGAATATAGTCCAAATGGATAGGCAAAGACGTCCTTTGCAGTGATATAATCCTTTCGGTTACACTCATCCAAATCCTGGGCAAATTCTACATCTTCTGATAGCATCAGATTGCTTGTCATACGATCTATTCTGGTGTGGAAGGAATCCGTGTGATTTGCATATTCGAATACATCAGCTATTTCTAATAATTCATCAGACGCCATGCATATCGATTTCGTGGGATCAAATGTCTTTGCTATATCGTGTAACCAAGAGGTAACAACAAAAGCAGTAGCATGAAACCCATACTTTTTTAAGATGGGATAAGCATATTTTTTAATCGATTGATAACAATCATCAAAAGTTAATAAAACGGACTTCTCCGGTAAAGCTATTTGGTGGTAATAGTAATCCTTAACTTCACTTAAGGATAGAGTGTGGTATTGGTGTTTCTTCATATATGTCATTTGCTCTTCGAAGTTCTCCAGGGTTACGAAGAGTAACGATGGTAAAATATCTTCATAGTTCTGTTTTACATGAATGGAAGAAGGGTGATTGGGATCAAAAGTGGTATTTTCCCTGATTTCATGATACATAAGTGTAGTGAAAGACATATAAACTTCCTTTCTTTAATGTAAAGATAATAACAATCTCAATCCCAAAATTATAACACAGATTGGATTTCTGTCAAATGAATAGTAAGCTTAGCAGGATATATTGCAAGATTAGAGAGTCCCTAGACATTACTATTATGATTAGTAATCAATCGGGATTATGGAACTTGGGTAAATGATAAATGAATAAGTATAATAGTAAAAGAACGGTTACGATCTATTCTGATAAAAACTCTAATCAGAAAGCACGTAACCGTTCCTATTTTTAAGAACTATTTCTTGTTGATCACTGTCTGACCACCCATATATGGCTGTAAAGCCTTCGGGATATTAACAGAGCCATCAGCATTTAAATTGTTCTCTAAGAACGCTATTAACATACGGGGAGGAGCAACAACGGTATTGTTAAGGGTATGAGCGAAGTATTTGCCGTCGTCGCCAGCAACACGGATTTTTAAACGACGTGCCTGCGCATCGCCCAAGTTGGAACAACTGCCTACTTCGAAGTATTTCTTCTGTCTCGGAGACCATGCCTCAACATCAACGGATTTTACTTTTAAGTCTGCCAGGTCACCGGAACAGCACTCTAGGGTTCTTACCGGGATATCCAAGGTACAGAATAAGTCAACCGTATTCTGCCACAATACATCAAACCACGACATGCTATCCTGAGGCTTACATACAACGATCATTTCCTGTTTTTCAAACTGGTGGATGCGGTATACGCCTCTTTCTTCCAAACCGTGGGCACCCTTTTCTTTTCTAAAGCAGGGTGAGTAACTGGTTAACGCCTGGGGTAAGGTTTCCTCTGTTAATATAGTATCGATGAATTTTCCGATCATGGAATGCTCACTGGTTCCGATTAAGTACAAGTCTTCACCCTCAATCTTATACATCATGGCTTCCATCTCAGCAAAACTCATAACACCGGTTACTACCTCGCTACGTATCATGAAAGGCGGGATACAGTAGGTAAAGCCACGGTTAATCATGAAATCTCTTGCGTAGGAGATGACTGCGGAGTGTATTCTGGCGATATCACCCATTAGATAGTAGAAGCCATTACCTGCAACCTTTCTTGCACTGTCAAGGTCGATGCCGTCGAAGTACTCCATTATTTCCGTATGATAGGGGATATCAAAATCCGGAACAACCGGATCGCCATATCGCTGAACCTCAACGTTTGCACTGTCATCTTTACCTATTGGTACGCTAGGGTCGATGATGTTCGGAATCGTCATCATAATTTTCTTGATTTTCTCCTCCAACTCAAGTTCCTTAGCTTCCAGTTCTGCAAGGCGCTCGGAGTCAGCAGTAACCTGCTTCTTCAGTTCTTCTGCCTCAGTCTTTTTGCCCTGACCCATGAAAGCACCGATCTGTTTAGAAAGCTTATTTCTTTCAAATCTTAAATTATCTGCTTCCTGCTTTGCATTTCTGCTCTCTACATCAAGTGCAATTACCTCATCAACAAAAGGAAGCTTGTGATCCTGATACTTATTGCGAATATTCTGTTTTACGATTTCGGGATTTTCTCTGACAAATTTTAAATCTAACATAAACATTCTCCTCTCTGCCACCAAAAGGGGCATACATATTAGCCGCACTACACGACATGACTATACTATAAGTTAATATCTATGGGACGAATGGATTTTATCCTGTGAATCAAAAAATCCTTCCAACCCATATTCAAAAACATGGGACGAATGGATTTTATCCTGTGAATCAAAAAATCCTTCCAACCCATATTCAAAAACATGGGACGAAAGGAATCCGCGTTGCCACCCAAATTGCTGAATGAGATACGATTCAGCCACTCAATAGTACGATAGAGGGTACTAACCTAACAGCTCTTCGCTGACAGCTCCAAAAGTGGAAGGATTTATCCTTTCACCGGTTCTCACCAACCACCGGCTCTCTGAAGAAATTCATAAATCGTAGCTTTTATCATAGCTGGGTATTATCAATATTTTTCCTTATTATATAACCTATTATTCCGATTGGCAAGTAAAATATATAATCGACTGTTTCTTTAACCTTAAAGTTTTATAAACTCAATTTTTCTATGTCCTGGTAATGGATGGCAAGTTCATCGAAAAAGTTTCGTAGAAGAGTATACCAAGAATGTCTCATTGGTAGAAACCAGGTTTTATAATAGTTAAAAGACTTGATAGATTATGAAGGATTAAGGTTTTGGCGGAATCAGGTATAGCCTTACCTCTCTGCGTTCGTTTGACTCATGAGCTAGATTGCGCTGTCATTTATGCAGAAAATATGGAATAAATAGTCATATTTTGAATTGTATGTATTAGTTTAAATTATTGGAAAAATAAGCATTATTGTTTTTTTTATAACAATCATTGACATCATAAATCGGAGTGCTATAATAGGGAACGGATTTGTCAATAATGCGAAGAGGTAGGAGACAGCTAAAACCTATAAGAGCTTTATTGGCATTTTTTTATTTATTTTTACCAATTAATCATAATTAATTTTAGGCAAGGTGACGAGACCATGAGTGCAATATCAGTATTAATTTTATTTCCGCTCTTTGCAGCGGTAATCATATTCTTGACTAAGAATGATAAAGCAAGAGATATGATAGTAAGGATCAGTGCCATTATTACTGCAGCTTTAACCATCGCAGCAGTTAGCCTGTATTTTCGTGACGGCATTTCCTTTACTTATGAATACGAGCATATGATTGATTACATAATCGCTGCTATTGAAATTATTGTAGCATTGTATATCATTACTGCTGGTTTTAAGAACAAAAAGTATATTGTTTCAATCTTATCCCTGATCCAGACTCCCCTGATTCTTTGGTTTGAATTCACGCAGAAGGAAGGCCTTGAGGTTCAGAATGCTATCATACTGGATAAGCTTTCTGCGATTATGATATTGGTTGTAGGTATCGTAGGCAGCTTAATCTGTATCTACGCTGTTGGCTATTTAAAATGGTATCATTTCCATCATGAACATTATAAAGTTAGAAAGAACTTTTTTATGGCAATCCTATTCCTGTTCCTTTCAGCAATGTTTGGGCTCGTGTTAAGCAATAACCTTACCTGGATTTATTTCTGTTGGGAGTTAACGACACTTTGTTCCTTCTTCTTAATCGGATATACGAAGACGAAAGACGCAAAAAACAATTCCTTCCGTGCGTTAGCTATGAACTTGGGTGGTGGACTGGCATTTGCTGCAGCTATCGTTTATATCGGAATGGAATTTCATACGATAGAATTATCATCATTGATTAAGATGGAGCCGGAGGCTGCAGTACTTGTGCCCGTGTTCCTCTTGTCCTTTGCAGCGTTAACAAAATCAGCGCAGTTGCCATTTGCTTCCTGGCTTCTGGGAGCGATGGTGGCACCAACCCCTTCCTCCGCATTATTGCATTCCGCAACCATGGTAAAGGCTGGTGTGTATCTAATCATCCGCCTTGCACCTCTACTTGGTAATACCTCCGTCGGCAGGGTAGTAACCTTCGTAGGAGCCGTTACCTTTCTGGCTTGCTCACTTATGGCAATCTCACGAAGTGATGCGAAGAAGATCCTGGCGTACTCAACTATTGCAAACTTAGGACTGATTGTAGTCTGTGCAAGCGTAGGTACACAGGAATCCCTCTGGGCAGCTATTTTATTGATCATTTTCCATGCCGTCTCCAAATCCTTATTATTTATGACGGTTGGTTCCATTGAACACCAGATTGGCAGTAGAAATGTAGAAGATATGGATATCTTACTATTTGTATCGAAAAAATTATCCTTATATATGGTCATCGGTATAGCCGGTATGTTCTTAGCACCTTTTGGAATGCTGATATCAAAATGGGTAGCGATGAAAGCCTTTATCGATTCGGATAATATCTTAATCGTTATCATATTAGCATATGGTAGTGCAGCAACCCTGTTCTATTGGTCAAAATGGATGGGTAAGCTGGTGTCCAATGTAAATGTAAAGAAGCAAGAGAAACACTCCTTCCGTTTGGATGAGGAAGCTCCGATATTCTTATTGGCCATACTGGTTGTAGTATCATGTTTTAGTTTTCCTCTGATTTCGAAATTTGTACTGGTACCATTCTTAACAAAGATGTTCCATACCAGTGCTTTGATTCCAATTGGGACGAATGACGTAAAACTGATGCTATATATGCTTAGTATGCTGATTATATTACCGGTTAGCTTTATACCGTTTTATAAAAATGATAAACGAAGAAGAGTTCCTATCTATATGGCAGGTGAAAATACAGGAGATAATAAGAGATTCTATGGCTCCATGGGTGTTACCCGTAAAGTGGAGTTACGAAACTGGTATATCAGAAAATATTTTGACGTAAAGATATTGACTTTCTGGAGTAACATCATCTCCATTGGTATTATGGTTGTGGGTGTAATCCTTTTGATAGGAGGCTTAGTAGGATAATGGGAATTTTAATAGCAATCGGTATCATTGTTATAGCCCCTATCGTTGGAGGGTTACTGAACGGCGTCGACCGTGTCATTACTGCACGTCTTCAAGGAAGACAAGGTCCTCCCGTATTACAGCCGTTCTATGATGTGTTGAAATTAATCGATAAGGAATCTACGCAAGTAAATTCCATGCACCGTTTTTTTGTATATGTATCATTAATATTTGTCGCGTTCACTACAGTAATATTATTATCCGGCGGTGACATCCTGTTGGCAGTATTTACCTTGACCCTCGGCTCCATCTTCTTTGTTCTGGGAGGTTATGCATCAAATTCCCCCTATAGTACTGTGGGATCCGAGAGAGAGTTGCTACAGATAATGGCATATGAACCGATGGTTCTTCTGGCTTGTGTAGGCTTATATTATGCTGATGAGAGCTTTTTCCTGAAAGATATCATCTCTGCCCCGGTACCGGCAATTGTATACCTTCCGGGTATCTTTATCGGACTAGTCTATATATTGGCTTTTAAATTTCGGAAATCACCATTTGACTTAAGTATGTCCCATCACGGTCATCAGGAAATTGTTAAGGGAATTACCACGGAGTATTCCGGGCGGGAGCTTGCCGTTATTGAAGTGACGCATTGGTATGAAACTATTATTGCATTAACCTTAGTATATGTATTCTTCGCGTCAGAGAATCCGATCAGCCATGTATTTGCTGTGCTTGCCTGTTTGGTGATTTATTTCTTTGAAATCATCATTGATAACGCATTCGCACGTGTGAAATGGCAGCAGGCATTAACAAGTGCTTGGGTTGTAACGGGAGTTATGGGAACCATTAACCTGGTTATCTTATCCTACTTCAGATAGTTTTTGAATGATATCGCTGTGAAGCAATTTAAAGGAGATACAAAATATGAAATTTGTTAAGAAATCACCGTGGATTCTTCATTATGACGGTTCCAGCTGTAATGGCTGTGATATCGAAGTATTGGCATGCCTTACTCCGTTATATGATGTAGAACGGTTTGGAATCATAAATACAGGAAATCCTAAACATGCAGATATCTTATTAATCACAGGAAGTGTTAATGAACAGAACATTCCTGTTGTAAAACAGCTATATGAGCAGATGGCTGAACCCAAGGTTGTCGTAGCAGTAGGTATCTGTGCCAATTCCGGCGGAATCTTTGCAGAATGCTATAATATTGTCGGCGGTGTAGATAAGGTCATTCCGGTTGATATCTATGTACCTGGTTGTGCTGCCCGTCCGGAAGCAATCATTGACGGAGTTGTAAAAAGTTTGGCTGTTTTGGAAGAACGTCAGAAATCTGCAAGAAAAAAATAAAATTTATTAGCCACCGTCAGGCGGCGGATTGGAGTGAATTATGGGTCAACAGACGATCAAGATGATTTCTGTACAGGATTTATTGGCAGAAACACTTCGTATCAAGAACGGTGGTTACCGTCTGGTTGCAATCACCTGTACCAATAAAGACGGCATGGAAATGAGCTATTCCTTTGATAAAGATTATGATTTATTAACCTTACGGTTTTTTACCGATTCCGTCGAAGAGGTTGAAAGTATTAGTATTATATATCCTTATTCTTTCCTTTATGAAAATGAAATCAAGGAGCTTTTTGGAGTTAAGATTAAGGATATCTCCATTGATTTTAACAATTCACTTTATAAGATACCGGTAAAAACACCATTTGGACAGAAAGAAGGGGATAAATAATGGGAAAAAGAACAGTAATTCCATTTGGCCCTCAGCATCCGGTACTCCCTGAACCGATTCATCTGGATTTGGTTCTGGTAGATGAAACCGTGGAATCAGCAATTCCGAGAATCGGTTATATCCACAGAGGACTGGAAAAGCTGGTTGAAAAGAAGGACTATCAGCAATATACCTATGTAGCAGAAAGAATCTGCGGTATCTGCTCTTTCATGCATGGTATGGGATATTGTATGGCTATTGAAAGCATCATGGAGGTTAAGATACCGGAACGTGCTGAATTTTTACGAACCATCTGGGCAGAATTATCCCGACTTCACAGCCATCTGTTATGGCTCGGTTTATTAGCCGATGCTTTTGGATTTGAAAGTTTATTCATGCAGTCCTGGAAGTTGCGTGAGCAGATTCTGGACATCTTCGAAGAGACTACCGGCGGACGTGTCATATTCTCTGTCTGCGACATCGGTGGGGTAAGAAAAGATATCAGCAAGGAGACCTTAAATAAAATAGTAACTATCTTAACCGGTATGGAAAAAGATTTGAAAGAAGTTACAGGGGTTTTCACCAATGACAGTACCGTAAAAATGCGTACTCAAGGCGTTGGTGTATTGTCAAAAGAGGCGGCTTTTGAATTAGGAGCAGTAGGACCGATGGCTAGAGCAAGCGGTCTGGAGATTGATATGAGGACCCAGGGCTATGCAGCTTATGGTAAGATCAAATTCAAGCCTGTCATAGAAACTGCCGGTGATTGCTATGCAAGAACCTCAGTCAGAATGAAGGAGTTATTCCAATCCATCAGTATTATTAAACAATGTGTCGCTTTAATTCCGGAAGGCGATATCAAGGTAAAAGTAACCGGAAATCCTACGGGTGAAAATTTCACCCGAATTGAACAACCACGTGGGGAGGTAGTATATTATGCTAAGGCAAACGGATCAAAATATCTTGACAGAGTGAGAGTCCGCACACCTACCTTTGCTAATGTACCTGCTTTACTCGAAACACTGAAGGGCTGTGCACTAGCGGATGTTCCGATCTTAATCGTAACGATTGATCCATGCATCAGCTGTACGGAACGTTAATAGGAAGGAACGGAGATATCAATGTCTTTTTTTAGTATGAGTAAAACTCTATTTAAGAATTTATTCCACGGACCTTATACAACGCAGTATCCGTTAAAACCCAAGGAAAAATTCGAACGCACCAGAGGTAAGATAGAAATCGACATCGATACTTGTATCTTCTGCAGCATGTGTGAAAGAAGATGTCCGACCGGTGCGATTAAGGTAGATAAACCAAAGGCTTCCTGGAGTATTGAACGTTTTCAGTGCATCCAGTGTGGTTATTGCAGTGACGTATGCCCGAAGAAATGTCTGAGAATGGATAATCAATATACGGAGCCTTCACATAATAAGGTAAGGGATGAGTTTATTAAATGCATGAGTACCCAATCACTAAGCGAATAATTGAAATCGCAGAGGAATACGCTGCAAAAAACGGTTCGGACGAAGTAAAAGCGATCAATTTGATTGTTGGAGATTATTCCGGCTATGTAGCCAGCTCCATAGAATTGTATTTTGATATTATCGCAGAGGGCAGCACCTGCGAGAAAGCAAAGCTCAATATCGAACGTGTCGTACCGAAATTGAAGTGTAGCAGCTGTAGTGCACTGTTTGAACGGAAACCATTTTCCTTCGAATGCCCAACCTGCAAGGGTGAAGGTAGTCCGACAGAGATTGGGAAGGAATTTTACATTAAGTCAATTGAGATATAGGAGTGTGAAGGATTTTATGTCAGAGAATAAAGAAATTGAAATAATGCAGTCCGTATATGATAAAAATGATGAGGTCGCAGCACAGATTAATTCTTCTCTGACGAAAGCTGGAATCTATGCGATCAATGTCATGGGAGCACCCGGTGCAGGTAAGACAACATCCCTGATACAGATAATCAAGCGCTTAGGCAATGTTACCCCCTATGTCATTGAAGGTGATATTGAGGCAGACTTTGATACAAAGACCTTACAGGCTTTGGGAGTAAAGGCCATCCAGATTAATACCGGAGGTGCCTGCCACCTGGATTCCCCACTAATCGGGAATGCAGTGGAGGAACTGAAGTTGAGGGATGGAGTATTATTTATCGAGAACATCGGTAATCTGGTATGCCCTGCGGAATTCATGATCGGTGAGCATGCTAAGATGTTAATCTCAACAGTAACCGAAGGCAGTGACAAGCCATATAAATATCCACTTGCATTTGAGAAGGCGGATATTATATTATTAAATAAATGTGATCTGTTACCTTATATCGACTTTGATGAAGACTTTTTTATGAAGGGTGTGAGAGCTTTAAACAAAACGGCTCCTGTCATAAAGGTTTCCGGTAAGACAGAAGAGGGTTTTGATAAAGTAGTGTCATGGATAATGGAAAAAGTAAAATCATAACAAACAGAATAAAAGTGTATGGAATTGTGCAAGGGGTTGGTTTTCGACCCCTTGTTTATCGTATTGCGAATAAATTGAATATCAATGGGACAGTACGTAATGTAGGGGGTTATGTGGAAATTATTGCCCAGGCCTCCGAAGAAGATATCCGGCTATTGCTACAGGAACTGTCCTCAGGTAAGGGTGGAGGCTATGAGGTTGTAAAGATTGAGACTGAAAAAGCAGATTCCACAGATTTTTTGGATTTTAATATCATTGGAAGTTCTCAAAGTGATGAGGTTTCCATCCTTCCTCCCGATTTACCTGTATGCGATGACTGCAGGGAGGAATTGTTTGACCAGACCAACCGAAGGTATGAGAATCCCTTCATCAGCTGTATGTCCTGTGGCCCACGCTATACCATCCTCGAGGAACTGCCTTATGACAGACATACTACAACGATGAATGAATTTGCCATGTGTTCCAGCTGTCAGAAGGAATATACAACTCCGGAAGACAGGAGGTTTCATGCACAGACAATCTCCTGTAATGATTGCGGACCCTATCTGATTTATCACGATTGCAAAAAGAAGGATTTGACAAATCCCTTGGATATCACCATAGAAACCTCCTCAGAAGAGACACTCATAGAGAAGAAAGCCTTAGACAGAACAGTAAGAACGATCTTGGCAGGTGGGATTATGGCAGTGAAAGGTATTGGGGGGTATCATCTGGTATGTTCTCCCTTCCATGAGGAGTCCGTTAATAACCTTCGAAAATTAAAAGGTCGTGAGGAAAAACCTTTTGCCCTTATGTTTTATAATCTGGAACAGCTTAAGGAATATTGCCTGGTATCCGAAGAAGAGAAAGCTTTACTTATGACAAAGGCGAGACCCATTGTACTGCTCTATATGCATCATGATATATTTGCACCTTCAACGAATAAGGGGAGTATCTATTGTGGTTCTTTTCTTCCTTATACTCCTTTGCAGCTTTTACTGACGAAGGAATGTGGTCCTTTGATTATGACAAGTGCCAATCTGTCCGACTGGCCGATCATAAAAGAGGATGACATCATGTTATCTTTGTCATCACCTTATCTGGACGGAGTTTTATATAATTCAAGAAGAATTGTAAGATCAGTAGATGATTCAGTGGCAAAAATAATAGATGGAAAACCGCAATTGATACGCAGAAGCAGAGGTTATGTACCTTACCCAGTTTTTATGGAAACTTACGATACGCCTGTTAATTCTGATGTGATGGAGCATGTGGGAATCGAGAAGCTTCGTAAAGAGCCTGTGATCTTTGCAGCAGGAGGGGACCTGAAAGCTGCCTTCTGTCTTTATCATAACGGCAGTGCTGTTGTATCCCAGTATTTTGGTGATTTAGCTGAAGTTACCGTAATGGACGAATATAAGAAATCCTTCACCGATTTATCGAGGTTACTAAAGCTTAGTCCTTCTTTTGCGGTCTGTGATCTGCATCCCAATTATTACTCCGTGGACTTTACTAAGAATTTGGGAATTCCAATTCTCCAGGTGCAGCATCATCATGCCCATATAGCCTCTGTTATAGCAGAGCATGATTTGAAAGGCAAAGTCATCGGAGTGTCTTTTGACGGAACCGGTTACGGTACGGACGGTAATATCTGGGGCGGTGAATTTATGATATGCGATGGCTTTGAATTCGTCCGTGGGGCACATCTTAGGTATTCACCGATGTTGGGTGGAGATGAGTCCATGAAGGATGCACTTAAGACTGCTACTTGCTACCTTCTGAATGCAGGCCTTGAGGATTATGTATCCGATGACAATAAGGAGATTATTAAGGCTGCACTCAATTATAAGATTAATACCGTCCTTACCTCCAGTATAGGAAGGCTTTTTGATGCTGTTTCCTCAATTCTTGGAATCTGTCAGAAAAACCGCTATGAAGGTGAGTGCGCGGCATTACTGGAGCGGGAAGCAGTATTAGCTTTAAGAACAAATAAAAAACCAATAGAGCTTTCCTTTGCAATTTCAAAGGAACATGAGATAATAGAGGTAAATCCGAAGCCTGTACTACAGGCTTTATGTAAGCTAAGGGGTAAGGTTGATACCGGATCACTGGCACTAGGTTTTCACTATGCACTGGCTGCTATGATTGTTGAGGTATGCGATTTCTTAAAAGAGCAGTATCATACTAACGTGGTTGCATTGAGCGGAGGAGTGTTCCAGAATACGGTATTAACCGAGGCGGCTCTGAAGCTGTTACGGCAGAAGAATTATGAAGTATATGTGAATCTGGCAGTTCCACCGAATGACGGTGGAATCAGTCTTGGCCAAACCTATATCGGATTACGGGTTTTGAGAAATGGCGAACAAAAAGATAGATGAAACAGTAACCTGCAATTGGAAAGATGGATAGAAAGGTAGATAACTATGTGTGTTGCAGTGCCCGGAAAAATTATTGAAATAAGCGGAGATTTTGCAAAGGTTAATATCATGGGTAATATTACGCAGGCTAATATCAGGCTGGTTGATGCTAAGCTCGGAGACTATGTGTTGATTCATGCCGGATGTGTCCTTGAAGTAATGAAGAAGGACGTAGCAGAAGAAATCCTTAGTATGTTTATAGAACTTGATGAGGCTTATGATGAGAACACTTGAACAAGTGAAGCATGAGCTTACTATTTATGATGGTGCTCCGATTAAAATCATGGAGGTTTGCGGAACCCATACAGCAAGTATTTTTAAAAGCGGTATTAGAAGCCTACTTTCCCCGAAGATACAATTGATCTCCGGTCCGGGCTGTCCGGTCTGTGTGACCTCAGCAGGGTATATCGACCGGCTTGTGGAGTTCTCATTGAAGGAGAAGCACTGCGTACTTACCTTTGGCGATATGATGAAGGTGAAGGGGAACCGGATGTCTCTTACAGAAGCCAAGGCTATCGGTGCTAATGTAAGAATACTATATTCTCCCTTGGCTGCACTAAAGCTAGCAGCAGAAGATTCTGATACAGAATTTGTATTTGCAGCTGTGGGCTTTGAGACAACAACACCTATCTACGCACTCATGCTGGAGGAGATTATTGCGAAAGACGTTAAGAATCTCAAATTGATGACATCGATTAAGACAATCCTACCAGCGCTATCTTATCTCTGTGAAAATGAAAAGAACATAGATGCATTTCTTTGTCCCGGACATGTCAGTGTTATCATCGGTAGCTCATCTTATCAACAACTGTCAGAGAAGTATCATAAGCCCTTTGTCGTAGCTGGCTTTGAAGGAGAACATATCTTGGCAGCAGTTTATGAGATAATACAGCAGATACAGCATCACCGCGCGGGTGTCAAGAATATGTACAGCAGTGTGGTGTCAGAGGAAGGGAACCAGAAAGCAACGGAGCTGATTCACCGGTATTTCGAATGCACTGACGATTATTGGCGTGGTATCGGTAGAATTGAACAGTCTGCAATGTGTCTAAAGAAGGAGTACCGGACTTATGATGCTGGAAGCAGTTATGAGAATAAGGAAGATGAATTACCAAAGGGGTGCAGTTGTGCGGAGGTTATCCTTGGTCGTATCAATCCCGCGGAATGCCCTCTATTTCATAAGGTCTGCACACCGATGAATGCCATCGGTCCCTGTATGGTTTCGACGGAAGGCGCGTGTGGAATATGGTTTAAGAATATGTCGTAATTTATGATCATTCTGTGGAAATTAAGAAGCATTCTGTGGAAATTAAGAAGCATTCTGAGGAAATTAAGAAGCATTCTATGGAGAATAAGAAGCATTCTGTATAGAATAAGAAGCATTTTGTGGAGATTAAGAAGGATTTTGCTGAAATGTAAAAAGGAGCTTTAATTATGAAAATCGATATGTCCTATGGTAGCGGCGGAAAGCAGACTTCGAATTTGATCAATGAAGTTTTTCTAAAGCATTTTGATAATCGAATATTGAATAAACTGGAAGATGCTGCTGTAATTAATGTGAAAGGAAGAATTGCCTATACTACGGATTCCTTTGTTGTTACACCCATATTTTTTCCGGGAGGAGATATTGGTAAACTGGCTGTCTGTGGAACGGTGAATGATCTTTCCATGATGGGGGCAGTTCCAAAGTACCTAACCGCTGGATTTATCATCGAAGAGGGAGCTGAGCTGGAGACCCTTGAACGGATAGCAGCTTCTATGGCTTCTGCTGCAAAAGAAGCTAAGGTGAAAATTGTTGCAGGTGATACGAAAGTCATTGAAGGAAAAGGTGGGGTATATATCAATACCTCAGGTATCGGTGAGGTCGTACAAGGTGGAGTCAGTATATCAAATTGTCGTGTCGGTGATGCGATTATCCTGTCAGGTTATCTTGGTGAACATCATGCTGCGATTATGTCCAGCAGGATGGGAATTGAGAATTCAATTGTAAGCGACTGCGCACCACTTATTTCCATAGTCAAGAGAATGATTACTGAGAAAATTGACATTCACTGCATGAGGGATGTAACCAGGGGAGGTCTTGCTACTGTACTCAATGAAGTAGCCTCCAATTCGAAATGTGGTATAGAACTACTGGAAACCTCATTACCTATCAGTAGTGAAATCAAAGGCTTCTGTGACATCTTAGGGCTGGATCCGCTTTATATGGCGAACGAAGGAAAAATGATTGCTGTTATTCCTGAAAATCAGGCAAAAAAAGCATTATTAGCAATGAGAAGCACCAAGTATGGTAAGAATGCTGCCATCATAGGCAGGATGATAGATGGCAAGAATGTGACTATGACAACAACTATTAAGGGTACCCGAAGGATCGATGTATTATATGGAGAGGGTTTGCCCCGTATTTGCTAATAGGAAAGAGAGGATGATACAGATGACAAAATTTAAGACATTACTGTTTGATGCAGATAATACGTTATTTGATTTTCATACTTGTGAAAAAGAAGCTTTGAGGTTAACCTTCGGGAAGTATGGCATTGAATTAACCCAGCAGGTTTTTGATGCATATCAGAAGATTAATGTTGGCTTATGGAAGCTGTACGAGCAAGGACTTATGTCAAGGGAAATCGTCATTTACTCTAGGTTTGGGTTACTTTTTGAAGAGCTGGGAATTGATGAGGACGGAATTGCATTTGAAGATGACTACCAGGCTTTGTTAGGAATGCAGCATTTTTTTATTGATCACGCAGAAGAAGTAGTTAAAAAACTATATGATGAATTTGATTTATATATTGTAACTAATGGGGTCACTCAAACCCAATACCAGAGATTAAGTGATTCCGGTATAGATCGTTATATGAAGAAAATATTCGTATCAGAGGAGACCGGTTACCAGAAACCGATGAAGGAATATTTTGATTACTGCTTTGATAGGATTGATGACTTTGATAAGGCGAAAGCCATCATCATCGGTGATTCCCTATCCTCCGATATTAAGGGTGGTAATAATGTGGGTATCGCAACCTGTTGGTTCAATCCGCAAGGGTTGATAAATACAACGGATAGTAAAGTGGATTATGAAATCAAACAACTGTCAGAACTTTACCACATTCTTGGTATACAAGAGTAATAATACAAATTAGAATGGAGATTCTTATGGAACTGATCGTATCAGGTTACGGTTCAAAGCCGATGAATACTTTAACACATTGTTCTCTGGAAAGTGATCAAACGATTCTTATAAAGTGGCAGGCATCAATTGAGAACCCAAGCTATGTATGTGAGGGGGACGGTTACCTTTTTACAGTTACAGAAGACAAAGATTATGCTTCTGTGTATCTATATCAACGTGCTGGGGATGGATTACATCTCTTAGACCGAAAGCTGATTGAGGGAGGTTATCTGTGTCATATTGCATATTCCTCGAAGAATAAAGCGTTATTTGGTGCTTGTTATGAAACCGGAACGATATTTTCAATCAGGGTTAGAGAAGGTAAGTTCGGTGACCTACTCTATCAAGAGAATCAATATGGTGAAGAACCACAAGCTCTGACCAGGGCACACTGTGTGTTGATTAACAGTAAGGAAACGAAGCTGGTTACAGTTAATATTGCTCTTGATCGAATATACTTCTATGAGATAACGGATGGATATATGGCGTTATCTAAGGTACTGGATCTTCCAAAAGGAATAGGACCAAGACACGCTGTCTTTTCTGAAAATGAACAGCTGTTATACGTAATCACGGAATATTCGAATGAGATCTTAGTCTTTGATAGCTTCGGTAGCGGGCAGTTAGTGCAAAGAATCTCAACATTAAATCCAGAGTTTCATGGGGTAAGCAATTGCTCAACCTTATGCTTCTCAAAGGACAGGAAGTATCTATATGCGGCAAACAGAGGGGCACAGACCATCTGCCAGTTTCAGGTGAGGGCTGATGGTACTTTGCTCTGGCTGAAGGAATTTGATTGTGGGGGAGAACATCCGAGGCATATGATTGTATCAAGGGATGGCAGATATTTGGCGGTATGTAATCAGAATTCCGATAATATTACTATATTTATTTTGGACGCCGATAATGGTGAGTTGAATTCTAAGGCGGCATCCTTTTCATTTTCATCACCAAGTGGAATACTTGAATTGATATAGCAACATCAAGTTGGTAAATACATTGATAAATAAACGATAAATAAATTTAACTATTTTGCTGTATTATATATACATATAGTGTCTAATTATGGTATAATTAGTCAGGATTTCCACCATGGAAAACTATTAATTATTACACAATTAGGAGAAAATGCCGATGAAACTTGGCTTGCTAAAATTAAGGCATAAGATATTAATTTACATATTACCGACCAGTGTCCTCGCGATGATTATTTGTTCTGTATTTGCTGTCTCATATACAAAGCAGATTCTGCTGAATAATTATGCAGACCAGAAGATAGAAATCACTGCTAACGTTTCAAACTCTATTGAATTGATTGATTCAGGCTATTTGATTCTGGAACAAAACCTGGAAGATGATATGGCAGAAGCAATTCAAGCATTTAAAAATGCTTATGAGGAAGCGGGAGGAGATCCTGAGCTGGTGTCCCTCGAGAAAATCAAGGAGGATATTGGTGAGGATTTTGATCTGATGATCATTAATAAGGAAACCACCATTATTAAGTCTACTACAAAAGATGCACTTGATTTTAATTTCATGTCTTTTGACAAAAACTTGGGTCAAGTAATAAACGAAATTCGATTATCTTCTAGTATTCATCATGAAAGGATTAGAACTAATGTTGGAACAGGATATTTAAGTAAATTCTCCTATGTTTCCTCCAACGATAACCAGTATGTTCTCGAACTTGCCTATAATAAAGGCGGATTAGAGACTATGCTGGAAGAGTTAGATCCAATGAAAAAAGTTGCAGAACTGAAAGAAATCAGCCCAATTGTCGGCAGTATTAAGATATATGATGTCTTTGGGTATGAATTTGTAGATGGTGGAGTTAGATTTGAACCAACGCCGGAGACTCTGTCAACGGTAGTAAAGGTCATAAAAGAGAGAGATTATGAGGTAACAGAAGGAAATCTTGACAAGAGATATTTCTTTATCGATTTGGATGCAGATGGGCACGATATGACGGACAGTAGCAAGATTGTGGAGATCGTCTATGATAGAAGTTCCTTGATTAATAAATTACAGGAACTATCATTCTTGATTTATACAGCCTGCTTTCTTATGGCTTTTGCTATTATAATCATAATATTCTTTATGAGCAGAAAAATCACCAAGCCGATTACAATTCTATCAAGTATAGCTAAGAAGGTTGCAATTGGAGACTACGAGGTTACCGCGTTGAAGACTAGCTCAGACGAGATCGGTGAGCTTACCGATATTTTTAATACGATGGTTGGAGAAATCAGAGGAAACTTCGAGAAAATTGAAAAACAGAAAACAGAACTTGAGGATTATAGTAGAAACCTTGAAAACATGGTTAAAGAAAGAACTCTGGAACTTGCCAATACCCTAGAGGAAAGTAAAAAAACCCAAGCTTTGTTAACAGAAAGCAATATCCAATTCGAGAACCTCTTCAATAATATGCAGGAAGGATTTGCAATACAGGAAATGATTTGTGATGAGCAAGGTAATCCGGTAGATTACATTATTACCAAAGCAAATCGTGCATTTTTAAAATTCTCCGGTACTTCAGAAAAAAATATTAAAAATATTATGGAATTTAAACCAAACACAACGAAGGAATGGATTGAAACCTGCGGCAAAGTTGCTACTACCGGGGAGCCTTATTTCTTTGAAAGATATTACCCTGAGAAGGAAAAGTATTATTCTGTCCACCTGTTCTGCCCTGCAAGAGGAAAGTGCGCTCTGCTTTATACTGATATCACAAACCAAATTAGGTCTAATGAAGAGATTAAGAAAGAAAAGTACATACTGGAAAGAATTCTTGAGGACACCTTATCCGGTTACTGGGATTGGAATTTGGTAGATAATACGGAATATCTCAGCCCGGGATTTAAAAAAATGCTGGGTTATGAAGATTATGAGCTGGTAAGTGCACCTGAGACCTGGCAGCGATTGATTGTTCAGGAGGATTTACCGGGTGTGATGGAATGCTTCAATAAGCATATAGAAAGTAGAGGTAAGGTACCTTTCTATAATGAAGTACGTTATCAGCATAAATCAGGTTCCATCGTATGGGTTATCTGCTCCGGTCACGTGGTGGAATGGGATTCTAATAACAGACCTCTTCAGATGGTAGGAAGCCATATCAATATTACTAATATTAAAAATCTTGAAAAATCATTAAGTGAAGAAAGGGAGCTATTGAAAGCAACCTTATTATCCATCGGAGACGGTGTAATATCTACAGATAGTAATGGTAACATTGAGATCATGAATGCGATCGCAGAAAATTTGACTGGGTGGTCTCAGGACGAAGCTTTAGGCAAACCCTTTGATGTAGTCTTCCATATTAGGAATGAGTATACAAAGATTAAATGTGAGAGCCCGATTGAAAAGGTACTTACCCAAGGTAAGATCTTTGAATTAGGGGAACACACCATTCTCGTGTCAAAAAGCGGTATAGAACAACCGATTGAAGATAGTGCAGCACCGATCAGGGACGAAGAAGGCAACATCAATGGAGCTGTATTGATTTTCCGTGATTTTACTGAGAAGAAAGAAAAGCAGGATAGAATTGAGTACCTGAGTTATCATGATCAGTTGACAGGACTTTATAATAGAAGATATTGGGAAGAAGCTTTAACAAGAATTGATAACGACGAAAACTATCCTCTTTCCGTAGTATTAGTAGATGTCAATGGTTTAAAAATGATCAATGATGCCTTTGGCCATGTGATTGGTGATAAAGTTCTTCAAAGAACAGCGGAGGTCATGTTATCGGAATGCAGGACAAAAGATATCATAGCCAGAATCGGTGGTGATGAATTCGTTATCATGATGCCGGGAACGGATGCCAGCGAGGTGGAAGTGAAGCTACAGCAAATGGTCTCCGTATTTGAAAACCAGGCCGTCGGTTCTGTAAATATATCCGTATCCTATGGCTGGGGTGTGAAGCAGGAAGCTTTGGAAAGAATGTCTGACATCTTTAAAGTTGCGGAAGATCATATGTATCGCCGTAAGCTGTCTGAAAGCAAGAGCATGCGTTATAAAACCATAGAAATCATTCTTCGGACTCTTCATGAGAAGAGTGAGAGAGAAAAACGTCATTCTGAGAGTGTAAGCATTCTTTGTGAGAAGATCGGTATAGCTATGGGTTTGGATACAGAAGATATTAAGGAGTTAAAGACAGCAGGTCGGATGCATGATATCGGTAAGATTGCCATTGACTTAAGTATACTGGATAAGCCCGGCGCATTAACTGCTACGGAACGTATTGAGATTGAGAGACATCCCGAACAGGGCTACCAGATCTTACGATCCATTAGTGAATTTGCAAAGATGGCTGAATATGTACTGGCTCATCACGAACGCTGGGATGGTAGCGGTTATCCGGGTAAGCTGAAAGGGGAAGAGATACCTCTGGAAGCTAGGATTATTGCGATAGCCGATTCCTATCATGCAATGATTTGTGACCGGCCATATCGAAAAGCGATGAGTAAGGAAGCAGCCGTTGAGGAGATTAATAGATGTTCCGGTAGCCAGTTTGATCCGGTAATCGTTGAACTTTTTATTCAGAAAGTTGTTACTGATGAGGATTTAGTCCATTTATAGGAATAAAGATTTACAATAGTAATGCAATAAAAAAGTGAGCGCTTTTACGTATAAAGTGCACCTAAAATGTTAGATAAATATAGCTAGATATGATCCCTTTTAAGTAGACAAGGTAAATAACTAAATCTACTTAAGGGGGATTTTTATGTCTTGAAATAATTTTACAACTGATACCAAAATTTTAGCTGCTACAGAACCGAGGTAAATGTCAAAAAATATCACAGAAGATTTACTGATGACTGTTAATGTTGTTAGTCGGATGGAGTTTTCAGAATCTATAAAATAAAGAATCAAAATGTCAGATTTCAATATTGAAATGCGATTTAAATAGAGATATAATAAGTAGTGGATTGATAAATTCTTAACATCTTTAGCTGTAAAAATATTACACTGTGAAATATGATTGGAGGCTAAGTATGAACGAAACAATTGCAAAATGCTCCATATGTACGGAAGAGGAACAAAGAAAGTACGACGAAATAACGAATGTCATAGACTTGTATAAAGACAAAGAAGGAAGCCTCATCCAGATACTACATTTAACACAGGAAATCTACGGTTATTTACCACTTGAGTTGCAGAAATACATTGCCCAGTCTTTAGATAAACCGTTGTCTGAAGTCTCCGGTGTCATCAGCTTTTATTCATTTTTTTCTACTGAGCCAAGGGGGATGCATACCATCCGAGTATGTCTTGGGACGGCTTGTTACGTCCGAGGTGGCAAGAAGCTGGTAGAACGTTTACAGGACATTCTGAATGTCCGGCTTGGGGAGACAACACAGGATGGCAAATTCACCTTTGAAATAGCTAGGTGTATCGGAGCTTGTGGACTCGCTCCCGCAATGATGATTGATAATAAGGTCTATAAGCAGGTAAGTGTTAACAAATTAGAATCAATCCTATCAAAATATTAGGGAGGTGGGTACGTTGAGTATTAACAGGATTGGATCCATTGAGGATCTGGAACTGATAAAAGATCATTACAATGAGAAGCTTGCAGGGTATCGATATCAGGTACTGGTGTGTAGCGGGGCGGGCTGCATTTCTTCCAATTGTTTTGAAGTAAAAAAAGCTGTCATTGATGAGATTAAACATCATGATTTAACAAACGATGTATTAGTTTATGAAACCGGTTGTATGGGGACCTGCGCAGTAGGACCGGTGATGCTGATTTTGCCGGAACGGATTTTTTATACAGAACTCACTCCGGAAATTGCAAGAGAGATTATCCGTAGCCATATTCTTAACGGCGTAATACGGAAAGAACATACTTTTTATGATAACTCATTACATAAACATATTCCAAAAATTGATGATATCGACTTCTTCAAGGAGCAGGTGAAGATTACTTTACGTAACTGCGGTTCTATGGAGTATGGCAGTGTGGATGCATATATCGCCAGGGATGGATACCTTGCAGCAGCAAGAATATTGACGGTCATGAGCAGGGAGGAGGTTATCACAGAGATAAAGAAGTCCGGGCTGAAAGGACGAGGTGGAGCAGGCTTTCCGACAGGTATCAAGTGGGAATCCGGTTATTATGCCGAGGGTGAACGTAAATATATTGTATGCAATGCAGACGAAGGAGACCCGGGTGCATTCATGGATCGTAGTATAATTGAAGGAGATCCTCATTCTCTGATTGAAGGAATGATGATTGGTGGATATGCGATTGGAGCTAACATGGGATATATCTATGTCAGAGCAGAATACCCAATTGCCGTAGAACGTCTTACAGTTGCAATAGATGAAGCCAGAATTCATGGACTTCTCGGTACAAAATTATTCGGAACCGATTTTATATTCGATCTGGAAATCAGAATCGGAGCAGGAGCTTTTGTATGTGGTGAGGAAACCGCATTGATGTCTTCGATTGAAGGTCGGAGAGGGGAACCGAGGCAGAAACCGCCCTTCCCCTTCCAGAGAGGGTTATTTGAGAAGCCTACGATTATTAATAATGTCGAGACTTTTGCAGCAGTCCCTATTATTATGCTAAATGGTGGGGAATGGTATGCCGGCTATGGAACTGAAGCCAGTAAAGGTACGAAGGTGTTCGCGCTAGCCGGAGACATTGTGAATACCGGCATAGTTGAGGTACCGATCGGAACACCGCTGGGTAATATTCTATATAATATCGGTGGGGGTATTAAGGATAAGAAGAAATTTAAGTCCGCACAGATTGGTGGTCCCTCCGGTGGTTGCATTACCCAGGATAATCTGAATGTTCCGACGGATTATGAATCATTATCGAAGCTCGGGGCCATCATGGGCTCCGGTGGTTTGATCGCTATGAATGAGGACACCTGTATGGTGGACACTGCAAGGTATTTTATGGATTTCGTCCAGGATGAATCCTGCGGGAAATGTACTGCCTGCCGTGTTGGTACGAAGCGCATGCTGGAAATACTAGAGCGCATCACCAGAGGAGAAGGAGAAGAAGGTGATATCGAACTTCTCGAGGAGCTAGGTGAAACCATTCAGGAGACAGCAATGTGCGGTCTTGGTCAGACAGCTCCGAATCCAGTCCTCAGTACCATTAAGTTTTTCCGCCAAGAATATGAAGAACATATTAAAGATAAACATTGTCGTGCCGGTGTCTGTCAGGATTTATTCATCTCACCCTGCGAGAATACCTGTCCTGCTAATGTCAATGTGCCGGGTTATATGGCCTTAATTGCAGCAGGAAGATTCATCGATGCTTATAACCTGGTAAAGCAGGAGAATCCGTTCCCTGCTGTCTGTGGAAGAATATGTACCAGACCCTGTGAGTCAAAATGCCGCCGTAATAAGACCGATGAAGCAATTGCAGTTGCTGATCTGAAGAGATTTGTCGCAGACTATGCGCATAAGCATGAGAAGCCATATAAAAGCGACGTGGTATTTCCGAAAAACGGGAAAAGTGTAGCAATCATCGGTGCAGGGGCTTCGGGACTGACCTGTGCTTATTATTTGGTTCGAATCGGTTATATGGTTGATGTGTATGAGTCACAGCCCGTTGCCGGTGGGGTACTTTCCTTCGGAATCCCGGAATATAGACTTCCGAAAGAAATTCTGCAGCATGAGATAGATCTGATTACTCAACAGGGTGTTAATATCATTCTCAGCTCTGAAATCGGTAAAGAGGTAGATTTTAAGAAGCTAAAAGACCAGTATGACTCCATCTATATTGCTACTGGGGCTCAATTCCCTCAGCTGGTTAATATCCCCGGTGAGGACTTACCCGGAGTACTACATGGTATCAATTTCTTAAAGGATGTGAACCTCGGTCATGAAGTGAAGTTAGGAAGGACCGTTGCAGTCATCGGTGGAGGTAATACAGCAATAGACTCTGCGCGGACAGCACTAAGACTTGGTGCAAGAAAGGTAATCGTTCTTTATCGTAGATTAATTGATATGATGCCTGCTTATGAGAATGAAATTCAGGAGGCTATCGCAGAGGGTGTTGAAATCATGGAGCTGGTTACACCAGTCAAGTTCATCGCCGGTAAGGATGGAACGGTATCAAAAGTTGAATGTCTTAAGATGAGGCTTGGTGAATTTGATAAATCAGGAAGAAGAAAATCTGTTCCAATTAACGGTTCGAATTTCTTCATTGACGTAGATAATGTAATACCTGCGGTCAGTCAATACTCCGATCTGCCATTTATTCGAAAGGACGAAATCGGTGTAACACCTTGGGGAACCTTTATCATAAACGATGATACTCTGATGACGACCATGGAGGGAGTATTCGCCGGTGGTGATGTGGCGAGAGGACCGGATACTGTGATCCAGGCGATTGCAGATGGCAAGAAGGCAGCGGTTTCCATGGATAAATACCTTGGAGGAAGAGGAAAGTTGAACAAAGGTAATCCGATTACAATTCCAGACCTGTTTGATGAGGATGAGATCGTAACCCATAGGCGTTTTCCGGTGGATATGCTGGCTGCGGACAAACGCAAGGATTCCTTTGACGAAGTAGTATTAGGCTATCATAAACTGAATGCAATGGCAGAAGCAATGCGTTGTTTGCATTGTGATCGTCGTTAGGAGGGGGGGAAGCTATGATTAATTTAACAATTAACAGTAATCCGATTACGGTCCCGGAAGGAACCACCATTATGGAGGCGGCGAAAGCCAACCATATCAGTATCCCCAACCTTTGCTATCTGGAGGATGTACATAAATTCGGTTCCTGCCGGATCTGTGTTGTAGAAGTGAAAGGAGCTAAGACACTGCAGGCTGCCTGCATTACAACAGTATTTAACGGTATGGAGATTCAAACCAACTCGGAGAAGGTTCGCAAAGCAAGAAAGGTTATCTACGAGCTGTTGCTTTCGGATCACTCCAAAGAATGCTTAAGCTGTAAGAGAAACCAGAGCTGTGAACTTCAGGAACTTGGTAAAACCTTAGGAGTGGAGGAGACTCGGTTTGAGGGAGAACGCTCCGTTCGGCCCATTGATGCTTCGATATCGATTGTTCGTGATTTACAAAAATGCGTACTTTGCAGGCGTTGTGTCACTGTATGTAATGAAGTTCAGGGAACAGGTATCTTGAATGCCCAAAACAGAGGGTTTGATACCGTCATCGGCCCAGCTATGGATCTTCCACTGGGAGCAGTAAACTGTGTCTTCTGTGGACAGTGCACGGTTGTCTGCCCGGTTGGAGCTTTGAAGGAGACGGATGGTATCCAGAAGGTTTGGAGAGCTCTTCATGACAAGAATAATAGAGTAGCTGTTCAGGTAGCTCCTGCTGTTCGTGTGGCTATCGGAGAAGAGTTCGGACTAGAGCCCGGCTCCCAAGTGACAGGGAGGCTTGCAGCCGCATTACATTCCTTAGGCTTTGATGATGTATTCGATACCAACTTTGCCGCGGACCTTACAATACTTGAGGAAGGCACGGAGCTGTTAACCAGACTGAAAGAAGCAATCACTGGCAAAGGATCCGTATTGCCAATGATTACAAGCTGCAGTCCGGGATGGATTAAATTTATAGAGCATGAATATCCGGAACAGCTGGCACATCTGTCGACCTGCAAATCACCGCATACAATGCTGGGTGCTTTGATAAAATCTTACTATGCCGATCAGGTGAAGGTGAAACCACAGAATATGTTTGTCGTATCGGTAATGCCGTGTACGGCAAAAAAATTTGAGATTGCAAGAGAAGAGATGAAGAATAACGGTGTACCGAATGTGGATGCGGTTATTACAACAAGAGAGTTGGCAGCAATGATCAAAGAAGCCGGTATTGATTTCTTATCCTTAAAAGATGAGGAATTTGATCATCCTCTTGGCATGTCTACCGGTGCTGCAGATATTTTCGGCCTGACCGGTGGCGTTATGGAAGCAGCGCTTCGAACCGTATATGAGCTTGTTACCGGGAGAGAACTACCCTTTGATGGTTTACATGTAGCTCCCATAGTTGGCCTTGACCAGATCAAGACGGCAGAAATCCTGATTGAAGATCCGGTGAAGGAATATTCTTTCCTAAACGGAGTAACGTTAAGAGTTGCAGTTACCAGCGGGATTAAAGGAGCTGCTGTTCTGATGAAGCAGTTAAGGAACGGGCACTCACCCTATCATTTCATCGAAGTAATGGGATGTCCCGGTGGCTGTATCACCGGAGGTGGGCAGCCAAGATCTCATGATTCTGAAGTCAGAATAAAACGGTTAAGGGGCTTATACAGTGAGGATGAAGGCAAAGTAATTCGTAAATCTCATGAGAATCCTTATATTACAGCTATTTATACGGAATATCTGCGTCATCCGGGTAGTCATATCTCTCATGAATTACTTCACACTCATTATAAGAAGCGTGGTGAGTTCAACGAGTTCACGAAGGAGAAATTTGTCTTAAGTCCGGAACCATCTACAAGAAAGAAATATGAGATAGCAGCTGATAGGGAGAAGGAGAAAAAGCAGCAGACTCCCATAAGAAAGACCCGGTCGGAGCAGGAATCCGAACGTATTCTTATGTTAGAGGCAGAAAATGAGAGATTGAAGAAAGAACTGTCGGATACGATAGAAACCGTTGATATTCTGAAACATGTGATAAGTGACTCTAAATACAAGTCAGAGATGAAAAGCAAAACGGAAATGAAAAGCAAACCGGAGCTGAAAAACAAACCGGAAATGAGAAATAAACAGGAGATTAAAAGCAAATCAGAAAACTAGAAGCGAACCGGAAACTAATAACCAACAGAAGAATAAAAAATATGTTTACTCAAAATCTAAGTAAAAGTACTGCGTTATAAGAAAGCGGATAATGAACATAAGGTGATGATACCTTAATTCTTTATCCGCTTATATTATTATAATTAATTCTTCTATGTAACAAAGTGAATTTGAGATTTGATGATACAGAGATATTACACTTACATTTATATAACTTCTGCATTTGTTAGATTTGTCATCTTTGCTACTCTATGAATCTGCATTTTCAAGGTAGCATTGCCACTGCAATCAAACACGATTTTACGGTAATTTCCTTGTTTATACATTTCGAAGCATGCAGCTAACATAGGAACCATTTCCTGTGAATTTACCCTAAGCTTTGTACTGTCAAATCTTAATTCATACTCCGTAGTATTAATGCTGTTAACAATCTGAGTATACTCTACTACAAAAGCATTTGCATCCTCCGGTTTAAAAGCACCGTGAACTTCTGCGAAGAAAACTTTGCCCGGTTTATCAAGCTTTAAATTAAACTTTTTTTCATTTGCTGTATCCATGTTGTTATCCTCCTGATAATATATTGTAGTAAGTATTGATATTGATAACTATTTTATAGCACGAAAATTGTCGATTTGCAAGGGGAGTGTTAAAATATTAACGAAAGTTTCGTTAGATAACTCTGTGATTATAATTCTGTGATTATCCTTGATGTACAGAACATATGTATGGTATAATGTCTATAATATGAGAAAGTTTATGAGCCACAGTATGACGGCGGAATGGAGATTATTATGTATTCAATACTGGATGGACTGAATGAAGAGCAGAAGCTTGCAGTAACGTCAACAGAAGGCTTCGTCCGGGTGATTGCTGGTGCCGGATCCGGTAAAACTAGAGCCTTGACGCACCGTTTTGCATATCTGGTAAATGAATTGGGTATCTCGACCTCGAATATCCTATGCGTGACCTTTACGAATAAGGCTGCGAACGAGATGAAGAAGAGAATCCGAACTATGATCGGAGATAACGATACCGGGTATATCTGCACCTTCCACAGCATTTGCCTGCAGCTGCTGAAGGAGGACATCCATGTGCTCCATTATCCCAAGAATTTTATTGTACTTGATACAGAAGACCAGAATTCCATCTTACATACAATCTTTGAGGATATGGGATTGAATTCTAAGGATTATACCTTTCCAACCATATTGGACATGTTCACGGATCGAAAAGAGAAGGAGCCTTATCTGGGGGATATTCTAGATACAAACCACGATATTCTGAAAGTTAAATTTAAGGAGGCTGTTAACCAGAAGGATGCTATCTTTTACCGTTATCTGCATGAACAGAAGAAATGCTTTGCTCTAGATTTTGACGACCTGATTAATTTTGCACTTTACATTCTTGAAAACCATGAGGATATTCGGAAGAAATGGCAGAACCGCTTGCAATATATCATGGTGGATGAGTTCCAGGACGTGAACGTTAGACAGTACCGGTTAGCTAAGATACTCTGTGATTATCACCATAACCTCTTTATTGTAGGAGATCCGGATCAGACAATCTATTCCTGGCGTGGAGCCAGAGTCGAATATATTCTGAACTTTGATAAGGAATATCCGACAGCGAAAACTATAATAATGGATAAGAATTACCGATCTACTTCGAATATCATCCATGCCTCGAATTCTTTGATTAAGAAGAATAAGAAACGAATTGATAAGGATCTGATTCCATTCAAGCAGTCAGAAATCCCGGTCATTTATAACCATAATAAGACGACCGGGCAGGAGGCTGAGTGGATCGCTACCCAGATTAAGGCATTACAGGAAACAGGAAAGAAGTTACGGGATATTGCAATTCTATATCGGGCACATTTTATCTCAAGAAGCTTTGAAGAAATATTTATCAAACAGGGAATCCAATATACAATTTACAGCGGTATCGAATTCTATAAACGTAAGGAAATCAAGGATGTGCTGTGTTATCTGCGGATGGTTGCTAATGCGGACGATATCTCCTTTATCCGGATCGTAAATCTGCCAAAGAGAAATATCGGGGAGAGGCGGATTGCCTTCTTAAAGGAATATGCTGAGAAGAAGAACTGCTCCTTATACCAAGCACTACAGGACAATATCAGTGAGGATATTCTACTTAAGACTCAGGCAAGAGCTTTCGTTACCTTAGTTGAAAAATACAGACAAATCTATGATGATATGAAGCTGTCAGAATTGTTAACCGCAGTACTGAATGACAGCGGTTATGAAGCGTTTCTAAGAACGAATGGAGAACAGGAGCGTCTGGATAATCTCGCAGAACTGAAACAGTCCATCTATGAATATGAGAGGGATGCAGGGGAAGAGTGTTCCTTATCTGATTATCTGGATCGTATTTCCCTCTATACGAATCTGGACCAGAAGGAAAGTATTGATGCGGTTCAGATGATGACCATTCACAATGCTAAAGGTCTCGAGTTCCCTTATGTATTTGTCTGTGGGCTAAACGAAGGAGTGTTCCCAAGTAAACATGTTGATACGGAGGATAAGCTGGAGGAAGAACGAAGACTTGCCTATGTTGCCTTTACTCGTGCAGAGAACGCTCTGTTCTTAAGTGACGCAGAAGGTCAAAATTTTGACGGTTCCTTCCGTTACCCATCCCGGTTCATCTTTAATGTAGAGAAGACATATCTTGATTATACCGTAGAACTGGAGGATAGACTGGTTGGGGAAGCCGGCTTCTATATTGAACAGAATGAACGGAAGCTGGAAGGAGACCAGCAGAGGCTTAACGAAGGCGACCTGGTCAGACATAGTGTATTTGGACCAGGTAAAATTATTGGGATTAAAAATGAGCTGTCCAGTTATGAAATTTTGTTTGATAATATGGAGACTTCTAGAAATATCAGCTTCAAAATCCGTCTGGAATTGATGGGGTAATCGTAGTATACTGAAATAAAGTTAATGGAAACTTTGCAGATGAGGTTACGAAGTGCTTTATAAACAGCCTACACACTTTGGAAATACATTAGTAATAATATTTATATCCTGGCTTCAATTATAAAGTTGGAATTCACTAATAGATTTCTCATAAGGTATAACATGGCTGAAAAAGCGCAAACTCCTCGCTCTGCTCGTCAAACATGCTTTTTTTCAGCCATAAACCTTTTCAAAATCTATAAGTGAATTTACCAATTTATAATAAGGCGCCATCCTATATATATTATTACCAATGTATTGATATAGTCTGTGTCTGTCTGATTCTATAAAGCAATATTAACTTTTTCTGCAAAGTTACACACTAAACAAAATTTAAGTATACTATCGATATCCATGGACGTTAGGACGAAAAAAATAGAAGTGGGAGAGTGATAGAGGAATATGAAGAAATTTTTGAAATTGGCAGTGCTTCTTATAATATGCATTTCCTTCCTATTACAGCCGTTTTACATAACAAAAGCTGGTGCTGAAGAACAAGGGAAGAGTATCACGATTTTATTTACACATGACATGCACGATAGTCTGTTACCATTCAAGACCCTAAAGGATGGAAAGGTGATTAAAGTGGGTGGTTACGCGAGGCTGATGACCGCAATTAAGGAACAGAAGGAGCATAATCCCGAGGCTTTATTGGTAGACGCAGGAGATTTCTCTATGGGTACTCCCATTCAGACCATTTACCAGACGGATGCACCGGAGCTTCGGATCTTAGGTGCGATGGGATATGATGCAACAACCTTGGGTAATCATGAATTTGATTACCGTGCCAAAGGCCTTGCAGGAAGCTTGCTGGCAGCACTTGCTAGTGGTGAACAACTGCCTCAGATTGTGCAGTCCAATGTAACTTTCCCTACGGATGAAGAAGGCAATCTGACGGAATCCTTATCGGAATTAAAGCAAGCGATGGAGGCTTACGGAGTTAAGGATTATACAATTATTAAAAAGAACGGTTTGAAAATCGGTATCTTCGGAGTAATGGGGGAGGAGTCTATCTCAATGGCTCCTATGGCTGAGGTCACCTTTCGAAATGAAATAGAGGAAGCTAAACGAATTGTTAAGATACTACAGGATAAGGAAAAAGTTGATCTGATAGTATGCCTATCCCACTCCGGTACCGACCCGGACCCATCCGCGTCGGAAGATGAGATCCTTGCGAAGAAAGTTCCTGAGATTGATGTTATAATCAGTGGACATACGCATACTGAGCTAACCCAACCAATTATTGCAGGGGATACAGTGATTGGTTCCTGCATAGATTCTGGTAAGAATCTCGGAGTTATGAAACTTACCCGAACGGATTCAGGATGGGCACTGGATGATTATGAATTGATTCAGATTGATGACCGATACCCTGAGGATGAGGCCATTTTAGCTAAAGTAGCTGAGTTTAAAGCAATTGTTCAGAACAAATATTTTGATAAATTTGGATTACAGTATGATGATGTTGTTGCTAAATCATCTATTCAGTTCCAGACACCGAACCAGATATCAGTAACCCATGGGGAAGCGACGATTGGTAATTTGATCAGTGATGCTTACATACATACAGTTAAGCAGGTTGAAGGCGAAGCTTATGAGCCAATTACGGCTGCAATTCTTCCCTGTGGAACAGTCCGTAATACGATTTACCCAGGCGAGATATCAACAGCAGATGCCTTCAGTATCAGTTCTTTGGGAATTGGTGCAGATGGTTTGCCTGGATACCCGTTAATATCGGTATATCTTACCGGTAAAGAACTTAAGACCGCATGCGAAGTTGATGCATCCATCCAACCGATTATGGATGATGCGCAGTTATATATGTCTGGTATTAATTTTACGTTTAATCCCAACCGAATGATTTTTAATAAGGTAACGGATGCAGTCATTGTAAATGAAGACGGTACGAAAGAAGAGATCGATGATAATAAACTTTACAGAGTTGTATGCGGCCTTTATTCTGCACAGATGCTCTCCGTCGTTGGAGATAAATCCTTTCATCTGATGTCCTTGGTTCCGAAGAATAAAGACGGAGAAGCAATTGTTGATTTTGAGGATTATATCATATATGAAGAGGTTGATGGAGAAGCAAGAGAACTGAAGGAATGGTATGCCCTGGTTCAGTATCTAAAGTCCTTTGAACAGGTTGATGGTGTTCCACAGGTACCTGAGGAGTATAGGGAACCGGAGGGAAGAAAAGTTGTTGATAAAAACACCAACTTGGTAGCCATCATAAGTAATCCCAATAAGATTTCTTTAATAGTATATATCTTGGTCCCTACCATAGGAGTCCTAATCATATTATTAATTGTGCACCTGATTAAAACAGGTAGAAGGAACAGAGAAAAGAGAAAACTAAAATCGGCTGCTTAATCCATGTACGGAAGCGTAATATAATATAAACTGCAGAGAAGCTTTCGCAGCCACAGCATAGGAGACACAGGATGAAAAATGCAAAAGGAATATATATCATAGCAATGCTAATCTTTGGCAGTATTGGTTTGCTTGTCAGAGGTATTAACCTTCCATCAGGACAGATTGCCCTAGTGAGAGGAATCATCGGCTGCAGCTTTCTGATAGCAGCATGCCCGGTAATGAAGCAAAAGGTTTCTTGGAAGGCAATGAAACCAAATCTGCTTCCCCTTCTCTTATCTGGAGCGGCTATCGGATTCAATTGGATCTTGTTATTTGAGGCATATAAATTTACCTCCATTGCAAATGCTACGTTAAGCTATTATTTTGCACCTGTTTTTATCATGTTCTTGTCCCCATTCCTTTTAAAGGAGCGGTTAACCATTCTTAGAATTCTATGTATTTTTAGTGCAGTTTTAGGTATGTTCTTCATTATGGGTAATGGTGGGGAAGCAGGTAAAAATCATTTGATTGGAATCAGTTATGGATTATGCGCAGCAGTTCTTTATGCTGGTGTTGTAATAACGAATAAGTTCTTAAGAGGACTAACCGGATTAGAGACGACTTTAATCCAGATAGGATCTGCCTCTTTGGTACTGTTACCATATATCTTGATGACCCAGAAGATTCAGCTTTTTGAGCTGGATCAGAAATCTCTTATTCTTTTGGTTGTAGTCGGTATTGTTCATACGGGAACTGCTTATCTGATGTATTTTACGGCGATAAGGAAATTGACCGGACAGACAATTGCAGTATTCAGCTATATTGATCCGATATCAGCCATATTGTTATCCGGCATTCTGTTTGGTGAAGGATTAACCTTGCTACAGGTAACAGGAGGGATACTAATCCTTGGAGCTACCTTCCTAAGCGAGATGGCCGAACGGAGAAAGATACTAAATAAACAAGCGGCAGATTAAAGGTTAATAAGACCGTTAGAGCATAGCTACATTTAAATGGATTAAACTAACTAGCAGAAACATATATTTGATTTACTGAAGACAGGATAAAGGAGGGATACTTTATCCTGTTTTATCATTTTATTAGTTTTTAGTTAATTCTGGATATATCGTATATTATTCGATCAAAAAGATAATTCGATTAATCAAAAATTACTATTCCAAATAGTGTATAAGTAATGTATAATTAAATCATAATAATAATGATTACTGATATTATTAAATTGTTAAAAATTATTCGGATAAGTTTAATTCAATTGAAATAGATACATGGGAAACATTTTGAAAAGATGAATGGAGGAAATGCTATGAAAGTTGTGGTTATAGGATGTACACATGCCGGAACTAGTGCAGTTAAAACGATTCTTAAGGAAAATCCTGATGCTGAAGTAACCGTATTTGAACGGAATGATAATATTTCATTCTTATCCTGTGGTATTGCTTTATATGTGGGAGGAGTGGTCAAAGATCCCTCCGGTCTATTCTATTCTAATCCGGATGAGTTACAGGGTATGGGTGCGACAATAAGGATGAGACATAATGTTAAAGTAATAGATAATGAGGGTAAGAAAGTAATCGCTGAGAACCTGGACACCGGCGAAGAAGTGGTAGTCAATTATGATAAATTAGTCAACACCACCGGGTCTTGGCCAATTGTTCCACCAATCCCAGGCATTGATAGTAAAAATATTCTGTTATGCAAGAACTATGAGCAGGCGAATGAAATTATCCAGCGCGCTAAGGCTACGAAGAGTGTTGTTATCGTTGGTGGAGGATATATCGGTATTGAACTTGTAGAAGCTTTTCTTGAATCAGGGAAAGAAGTAACCCTAATTGATGGGCTAGACCGTATTTTAAATAAGTATCTGGATAAAGAGTTTACCGATATTCTGGAACAGGATTTAAAGGATAGAGGAATTAACTTGGCTCTGAATCAGGCAGTATCAAGTTTTAAAGCAGATCTGGAAGGCAAGGTAACGGCTGTTGTTACAGCAAATGGAGAATTTGAAACTGATATGGTAATCCTGTGTGTCGGCTTCCGCCCCAATAATGATTTGCTCAAAGGCAAAGTTAATATGCTGCCGAATGGGGCTATCATTGTTGATGAGTATATGAGATCCAGCAACCCGGATATCTTCGCAGCCGGAGATAGCTGTGCCGTACATTATAATCCGAATGGTGGTCAGGCATATATCCCTTTGGCTACTAATGCAGTCCGGATGGGTATGCTGATCGGTAAGAATATAAAGGAACCTAAGGTAAAGTACAGGGGAACTCAATCCACTTCCGGTTTACATTTGTTTGGCTTTAACATTGGTTCTACCGGTGTAACAGTTAGCAGTGCGGCTTTCTTAGGATTAAATGTCCGTTCTGTTATCCTGAAGGATAATTACCGCCCTGAATTTATGCCAACCACGGAGGAAGTACTCATGCAGCTGGTATATGAAGTAGGAACGGACCGCATTGTAGGAGGGCAGGTGATGTCAAAATACGATATTACCCAATCAGCGAATACCCTATCATTGGCAATCCAGAATAAAATGACCATTGAGGATTTAGCCTATGTGGACTTCTTCTTCCAACCACATTTCGATAGACCCTGGAATTATCTGAACCTTCTTGCTCATGCAGCCTTGGAGCAGGTGAGAAGGTTGGTAGATAAGAATGCATAACCGGAACGATAAACCTTTGGATTGCCGTCTGGGCTGTGGAGCTTGCTGTATCGCACCTTCGATTTCATCTCCGATTCCAGGAATGCCGAGTGGAAAGCCGGCGGGAATACGATGTATCCAGTTGACGGAGGATAATCTCTGCAAGATATTCGGTTCACCACTTCGACCGGCAGTTTGCAGTAGTTTAAAACCGTCCGAAGAGATGTGTGGAGACACAGAGGAAGCAGCAATGCAATTTTTAGAAGAACTCGAACGGGATACGAAGTAAATCATAAATTAAAAGGATAAGCAGTGAGTTCTGCTTATCCTTTTAAGGCATTTATGGGTCTATTTTAAATATCTTGACAGACGTTTCTCAAATTCTTCTGCTGAATATCCAAGGCTTTCAAATACTTCTTCACTCACAGGTTCAGTATTCGTAGCGCCAAGAGCCTTCCAAGCATAAACCTGAGCTATGTGAACAGCTGAAACAAGTTCATTGAAGATAATTGAGGAATCTAACGGCTTATGATGATATAAGGCTACCTCGTACATCGGGAAGGGAAGGTCCCATAGATCAAGGATATGTGCACCGACTTCCTGATGATTGAGTTTATATTCGCCATATTCTAGTTGAACATAATCATTAGGAGTAAGAGTAGATTGATTTAATTCACCCTTCTTCTGAAGACTCTTCACTAATATGATTAAGCCGATATTGTGAAGCAGACCGGCAAACATGGTAGAGTCCAAAGGCTGCTTATGAAGAAACGCCTCAAAGAAAAACAGGAAAATTCGGTTTGTCAGGTAAGCATGCTTCCATAGAAGCTCCGGATTATTCTCAATATCATCCGTCTGTTTCGTTGCACTGGCAACACAAGCAAAGTGCATGAAGCATTTTAAATTATGGAGACCGATATACATTGCTGCCTGCTTTACGGTATTAGGCATTACACCATAAACAGCTGATTTTGCTACCTGGATCAGTAGCTCAGAGATATCAGAGTCCTGTTCAATTTCAGCAATTACTGCATCAATATCCTCTTCTTCAATCAAGGATATCATTTTTTTGCAATTCTCAGGGACTTCTGTGGTGCAGCCCATATCATTGATCCTATTCATTAAATCGTTGGAGTTAAGTACATTGTCATCTGCAAAAAGCTTATGAATATTTTGAAGTAATATCGTGTTATTCCAAGGTTTAAATATATACAATGTGGCAACATTATGCAGAAGAGCACGGAACATAGGCTTTTCTTCCGCATAACCGCTTAGGATGATCCTGATTATCTTAGGGTACTTATCCTTCACAATGCTTAAAAGCTTGTATCCATCGAGTACCGGCATCCTCATGTCGCTGATGATCATATCAATTTCTGTGGTTTCTATCAGTTTTAAAGCGTCCATGCCGTTTTCCGCAGTAAATATCTCATAATCCGTTTCCAAAAACATTCTCGATAGAGCTTTTAAAATCTGAACTTCGTCGTCAACTACTAAAATCCTCTTCATACCCCTTCATCCTTTCAATTTTGTGAATTTAATGTTCTTCAAATGAAAAATCGATTGCAAGATTGCCGTCCTTGTTGTTATCTGGAGTGGATTAGAAACCTGCTGCCGTAATCAAAGGTGATATAGAGTCAATTCTCGGTAAATTCATTATGAAATAGTATTATGATGAAGGATATGATTTCATCCAACATTTACTTTTTTTAGTGTTCCCATGCTGCCGTATTCCATTTATACTGTTGTAACGATAGGTAAGGTAATAATAAAGGTCGCACCATTGCCTAATTCACTTTCAACATCAATGCGTCCATTATGCTTATTAACAATAATATCGTAGGAGACGCTTAATCCTAATCCGGTACCTTTACCAATTTCCTTGGTTGTGAAAAACGGCTCAAAAATCTTTGGTAAATTCTCTTCTGGGATACCTGGACCGTCATCTTCAATACGAATTGAGATGTTCTGATCTGCTTTACTAGCAGTAATCCGGATTAAACCAATATCCTCCCGATTCTCGGACTTGATAGCCTGGGCTGCATTAAGAATGATATTTACAAATACCTGGCTAATCTGAATCCGGTTGCAGAAGATAATAATATCATCAGGCACATCAAGTTCAATATTAGCGATAAATCTTACTTCATTTCTTGTAATCAACATAACTTGACGGATTAAATCAAGAAGCACATTTGTTTCTATATCATCATCATTCGATGATCGGGCAAACACCCTGAGAGATTGTACAATTTCTGTTATCCGCAGGATACCGGCAGAAGAGTCTACAAAGATTCCATCAAGTTCATCCATAATAAGATCAAGCTTTAGGGCTTTATATTTTAATTCAACTTCTTCAGCACATTTGCAGAGTTCCATATTCTCCGAGGTAGATGGGTTCTGGAGTTTCTCGTTAACAAAAGTAATAAATTCATTGATTCGTTTAAAGTAATTTTTTAAGACATCAAAATTACTATTAACAAAGCCCATTGGATTATTGATTTCATGAGCAATTCCGGCGGCAAGCTGACCTATAGCTGCCATTTTTTCCGATTGTACCAAGCTGAATTTGGCCTCCGTAAGCCTTGCATTAATTTCTTTCAGCTCATCATTCTGCTTTGTTGTTATCTCAATTAAAGATTTTAGATGATTCGTATTATTCTTCCATTCAATTGCTACCTTTAACCTTGCATTCAGTTCGATACTATTGATCGGTTTATTGATGTAATCAAAAGCACCGAGTTCAAAACATCTTTTATAACTTTCAAGGTCATCTAAGGAGGTAAGCATAATGATCGGTAAATCATCATATTTGGAATCCGCTCTTAAGTGAGAGAGCACATCCAAACCGGTAAATACCGGCATAACGATATCGAGTATTAAGATATCGATATCATTCTCATCCAACAGAGATTTTGCATTACCGGGGTTATTACATAGTAATATCTGGGTAATATCCGGTACTGCATCAAGGTAACGTTTGGTAATTGCCAGGTTAAGTTGACTGTCATCTACCACCAATACTTTCATATTATAACCCCCAATCGTAGGATGGGATATCATTTGTTTGTACAATTATAACATTTAATTGATAATATTTCAACTTCTCTTGTAAAGTTTCACCAAGTTACAAGTTGTGACATAAGATTTCATTGATTCCTTAGGAAAAATATGGCTTCGGTGACTAAGTTACTTGAATTATCTAAAATGTAATGATATCAATCTTGACATTTATATTACTATATCGTAATATTTGAATATATAAATATAGTGACTTATAGTAACTATGTATCTTAGAATAAAGCACATAACAAGTCTATGGATGAAAGAGGGTCATAAGATGGAAGGCAATTACGGACAATATAATGATACGGCAGAAATGCTAAAGACATTAGCACATCCTGTCAGGTTATGTATCATAAACGGATTACTGAGAAAAGGGGAATGCAATGTAACTTTTATGCAGTCCTGTCTGGGGACCCCACAATCTACTGTATCCCAACATCTTCAGAAACTGCGGATGGCAGGAATAATTGAAAGTAGGAGAAACGGGTTGGAGATATATTATCAGGTTAAGAATGATAAAGTAGAAGCACTGATGAAGGTGCTGTTTCCTGGGGATGGACATTAACTCATGAAAGCAAATTTAAATTTGATAGAAGTTATTAATTAATCGAAAACAGTGGATTAAATGGAGGTATTGAAATGATTAAAAAAGTAATAATTGTTGGTGGTGTAGCAGGAGGAGCTTCTGCTGCGGCCAGACTCAGAAGACTAGATGAAAATGCACAGATTATCATGTTTGAGAGAGATGACTATATCTCCTTTGCTAATTGCGGTTTACCCTATTACATAGGCGAAAGTATTAAGGAAAGAAGCAAGCTCCTGGTTCAGACACCGGAGGGAATGAGAGCTAGATTTAATATTGATGTCAGGGTAAATAGTGAAGTAATCAAGGTAGATGTCGATAAGAAGACGGTAACGTTTAGTAGTAAGAGTAAGGGTATTTACGAAGAAAACTTTGATTACTTAGTTCTCTCGCCGGGAGCCAAGGCTATCAAACCGAACATTCCCGGTATCAACAATGACAAAATCTTCACCTTAAGAAATATTCCGGATACAGATAAAATTAAAGCATATGTTGATAAAAAAGGTGTAGAAAGTGCCATCGTTATCGGCGGCGGTTTTGTTGGTGTAGAGATGGCGGAAAACTTAAGAGAAAGAGGCTTAAGTGTTACCCTGGTAGAAGCAGCACCACATATCCTTGCTCCCTTTGACTCTGATGTGGTTGTTATCCCTGAGAAGGAACTGGTTGAGAACGGTGTTCAATTGATACTTAATGATGGAGTAAAGGCCTTTGAGGAATTAGGCAACCAGATATCAGTAACGTTGAATAGCGATACAAGATTATGTGCTGATCTAGTTATTTTGGCAATCGGGGTAGCTCCCGATACTGCATTCTTAAAGGAAAGTGGTCTGGAATTTGGTCCGCGTGGACATATCGTTGTAAATGACAAGATGCAGACCAACAAGGAAGGAATCTATGCAGTTGGTGATGCAATCGAAGTTATTGATTTTGTTACTAAGCAAAAGACCGCAATCCCACTGGCAGGTCCGGCAAATAAACAGGGAAGAATTGCGGCAGACAATGTAGCAGGCTTGGAAAGCAGCTTTCTGGGATCTCAAGGAACCTCTATCATTAAAATATTTGGTTTAACGGCAGCCAGCACAGGAGCAAATGAAAGAACACTTCAAAGAGCTGGAATGGCATATAAAACCGTAGTAGTTCATCCGGTATCTCATGCATCTTATTATCCGGGAGCAGTACCGATGACATTGAAGCTGATCTTTGATGAAGCTTGTAAAGTCCTCGGTGCACAAGGTGTCGGTTTCGACGGTGTAGATAAGAGAATTGACGTCATCGCAACAGTAATCCGACTGGGTGGCACGGTGGAAGACCTGACGGAGCTGGAATTATCCTATGCTCCACCTTTCTCCTCGGCGAAGGATCCGGTAAATATGGCTGGCTTTGTTGCTCAAAATGTATTGGGAGGCAAAAGTCACATGACAACCTGGAATGAAGTAAATGCGATGAATTCTCAGGATTATATTCTAGTGGATGTACGTAGCGAGGAAGAGTATGCGAATGGTCATATGGATGGTTCTATCAATATTCCGGTAGACAGTCTCAGAGAAAGATTATCCGAACTTGATCCGAATAAGACGGTAGTAGAATATTGTCAGGTTGGTTTACGTGGTTATGTAGCAGATTGTATCCTGACTCAGCATGGTTATCAGGTATTAAATGTAACCGGTGGTTATAAATCTGCAGCCGCTTTAAAATTTGATCCTAAGAGAGCAGAACAGAAGAATTCAGTCAGTCATTTAAGTAATACCAGTGGATCAAAACATCTGGTTGTGGATCCTGATACCCAGGCGATCAGGGAAGAAAAGCAGATAGGTACCTATGATAAAACACTCGATGCCTGCGGACTCTGCTGTCCGGGACCTCTGATGCAGGTGAAGGCATCCATGGCTGACCTGGAAGAAGGTCAGATTCTGAAAGTAACGGCTTCCGATCCAGGCTTCTATGAGGACATCAAAGCATGGTGTAAGAGAACGAACAATGAACTTCTTAATGTTACTAAGAATGGCGGGAATATCATCGCCTTTATAAAAAGAAACCGAATTAATAATGAACCGGTACACCAACTCAGTCTATCATCCAGTGTTAGGGATAACAAAACCTTAGTAGTGTTCAGTGGTGATTTAGATAAAGCGATTGCATCTTTTATTATTGCAAATGGTGCAGCATCTATGGGAAAGAAGGTAACCATGTTCTTTACTTTCTGGGGATTGAATATCCTTAGAAAGCCGGAGAAGGTAAAGGTTAAGAAGGATATTATCAGCAGGATGTTCGGGATGATGATGCCTAGAGGCAGCAAGAAGTTAAAGCTCTCTAATATGAATATGATGGGTATGGGTGGTAAGATGATCCGTATGGTTATGAAGGGTAAGAACGTATCTTCATTGGAGGAATTAATTAAGTCTGCCATAGACAGTGGTATTGAGATTGTAGCATGCCAGATGTCCTTGGATGTCATGGGTCTTAAGCAGGAAGAGCTGATTGATGGTGTAAAAATAGGTGGAGTAGGATATTATCTTGGTGAAGCTGAGGATTCCAACGTGAACTTATTCATATAATCAGATTTATCCAATAGGACAACATTAGTTATGTGGTTAATAGAACAAAATTATATATGCTACTTAAGAATGAAATCAATTCTTTTAGTAAGAAGATAACCGGGTCTTGGAATGCAGTTACTATGTGTTCCGGGGCCCTGCTTTTTGCCAGAGCCCAGGTAACGGCTTAGCAGAGGAAGAAAGTTGGATTTCAATGAATCTATAAAGATGGTATTAAAATTTTAACAAATGGATGGAATATTATGGTATGATTAGTTTATTACTAATACAAAAGATGACATAATCAATAGAAACTCGCTACGACCAGTCTTATAATATTTCAATGATATAAAATTTGGTATCAATTTTATGATATTTGGGGGAACGTTATGTATAAGGTTTTTTTAGTGGAGGATGAAATTGTAGTAAGAGAAGGTATTAAAAACAATATACATTGGGAAGAAGAGGGATTTAGAATTGTCGGAGATGAAAGCGACGGCGAATTGGCTTATCCGATGATTGTTCGGGAACAGCCGGATATTCTCATTACAGATATTAAAATGCCTTTCATGGATGGTCTGGAGTTAAGTAAATTACTAAAAAAGGATATGCCACAGCTGAAAATTATCATTATCAGCGGATATAGTGATTTTGGTTATGCACAGCAGGCGATTGATATTGGCATTTGTGAATATCTTCTGAAACCGATTACGTCAAACAAACTGGTTACTTCGGTTAAAAATGCTGCTGCAGCAATTGAAAAAGAGCGGAAGGAAAAACAGATACTGGAACAGTATCAGCATCTGGTTTATCAGAATCAGGGCGAAAAGAGAAAGGATTTCTTTAATGCCCTAGTTAGCGGAAGAATGTCTCTATCACAGATCATTGAACAGGAAGAGGAACTTGGCATTAATATGGTGGCAAGTGTATTTAGCGTTATACTGTTTCAGTTTAAAGTACAGGAGGATATGTTTGAATATTCGAATGAAATAGTACATTGCGAAGCAAGAATGACGGAGGAATTAAGGAAATATTCTGATATCAAAGTATTTGAACGTGGTATGGACGGCTGGGCATTTATTCTTCTGGGCGAAAATGAAGATAAGATTGATGATTTAACCCATGAGCTTTGTAATTTATTAATTCATATCTGTGATGGCAAGGTACATTATTTTGGCGGAATTGGCCGGGTTATTCACCGTGTCCGTGACATACAGCAGTCTTATCAAGGTGCTAACAAGGCTTTTTCTTTACGTTATTTTGAAAGTGGAGATCAGTTCTTGTCGTATCAGGATGTGCGTAATATTAAAGAACAGATAGGAAACCGGATTAATGTCAGTGAGTTGAGCTTTGAGAAGCTTGACAGGAATCTTTTGGAAGAATTCTTAAAGAGGGGTACGTTACAGGATGTTGATGAATTCGTAGATAGCTATTTTGACGGACTCGGTACCAATGTTATGAATTCCGTCCTTTTTCGGCAGTATATCATGATGGATGGATATTCAGCTGTTATGAAATTCCTGAAGCACCTTAAGTACTCAAAGGAAAAGATAGACAGCAGCCTTAAGAATATGAACGGTATCACCGAACAGCTTTCCAGCCTGGATGACTGCTGCCAATTCTATAAATACATATTAAAAGAAGCAATTGATTTACGAAACAAGAACAGTCAGAAAAGATATGCAGGTCTTATCGAAAAAGCAAAGGAATATATGCATCTGAAATTTGCAATGAGTGATCTTACTCTGGATAAGGTTGCATCTACGGTTAATGTCAGCCCTAATTATTTCAGTTCGCTTTTTAATCAGGAAACAGGGAAGACCTTTATCGAATATCTTACGGATATCCGAATGGAGAAAGCAAAAGAGTATTTAAGATGTTCGGGCAGAAAGATAACAGAGATCGGATTTTTAGTTGGATATCTGGATTCCCATTATTTCAGTTATATTTTCAAAAAGACACAGAACTGTACGCCGTCGGAATACCGAATGCAGGGGAAAGGTGAGGAATGACGAAATATACGAAAGAAGAACCAATTAAATACCCGTTACGATTAAAGCTTATTCTGGTGGCGGCTATCATCATCATTCCGATGATTATTCTCTCAGTATATCAGATTAAGGCTTTGCATAATTACAGTACAGCATATGATACAATTGTAAGCAGGATTACGGTAGCAAATAACTATAACCTCAATTTCAAAGATGAGATGGACGAAAGCATGTATAAGATTGTAGTTGAAGCAGAAACTTTCGCATCCATTGATGATAATCATGATTTAAAAAATCCTTATGAGTTGATTGTAGCTGCAAGAATTAATTTTACAAAGCTACAGGAGATTACCACAAGTAGGGAAAGTCTTGGGTGGATTAAGCGTATCCTGCTTAATCTTAACACACTGGAGGACAGGATCAACGAAATACGTGATAATTTGGAGCAGACAGGTCATTATAAAGAAAATATCGCGATGCTGGAATCTGACATCTATATTCTGACAGAGTTATTTCAGGAAGAAATCCAGTATTATATCTATTACGAAACACAGAATTTTGAAGCCTTAAGACAAAGAATGAATGAACAGGTAACGAAAGTAATCCTGACAATGATAGTTGCGTTAGCCTCTATTATAATAGCCTCTTTCCTGATGAATGTCCTATTAACGGACAGCATAACAAAACCAATCAGGATGTTATGCGAGAAGACGGCTTTGGTAGCGAAAGGGGATTTTACTACAAGGACTTACTGCGAGAATCATGATGAGCTGTCGGTATTATCCGATAGCTTTAACGATATGGCTATAAAACTGGAGCAACAGGTTAACAGTATCAGGCAGGAACAAGAAAACTTGAGGAATATGGAATCAAAGCTTCTGCAGGCACAGATTAATCCGCATTTCCTATATAATACTTTGGATACGATAATTTGGTTGATCGAAGGAAGTAAGAATAAGGAAGCGATTAATATTGTTGTATCCCTTTCTGAATTTTTCAGGATTGTAGTGAGCAAAGGTAAAGACTTAATAACAATCCGTGAAGAAGAAATACATATAAAAAGTTATCTTCAAATACAACAGTCGCGATATAGTGATATTCTGGATTATGAAATTACGATTCCGGAAGAACTGTATCAATATCAGATCTTGAAGCTGACTCTGCAGCCGTTAGTAGAGAATTCTTTATACCATGGAATTAAAATGTTAAGAGCCAGAGGAAAGATAACGGTTATCGGCCAAAGGATGGACGAGGATATATATTTCCAGGTGATAGATAATGGAATAGGAATGGATGAAGAAGAGTTAAATGCGTTAAGATTAGCAGTAGAATTACCGGGGAGTGAACAAAGCACCGGCTTTGGTCTGGCCAATGTCAATAAGAGGATAAAACTGAATTATGGCAATTTGTATGGGCTGGATATACAAAGTAAAAAGGGAGAAGGCACAGTTATTACAATCAAGATACCGTTACGGCCGGTAGAGAAGCGAGGGAAAATATGAATAAAAAACTCATAATTGTATTAGTGGTTTTTCTGACCATTCCAATTATTCTTGTCAACTGTAGTCTAAGGCCGATAACAATTCTGCAACATAATGAACAGGATAACACAGAGGATATTGATTCTAATTTGATTGTTGTTGGATTTTCCCAGCTTGGTTCTGAATCAGATTGGCGTACGGCTAATACGAAATCAATTCAGAATGCGCTGACAGAAGAGAACGGATTTTCTTTGATCTTTAGTAATGGCAGGCAGAAGCAGGAAAACCAGATTAAAGATGTACGGAGCTTTATATTTCAGGAAGTGGACTATATCGTAATAGCACCGGTAACAGAGACCGGATGGGATACTGTACTTGAGGAAGCGAAGGAAGCTGGTATTCCGGTTATCATTGTGGACCGTATGATAGATACGAAAAACAGCAGCCTATATATAGCAAGCGTGGTCACGGATAAATATGTGGAAGGCAAGAAAGCCGGGGAGTGGCTGGAACAATATCTGGAGAAAGAAAAGGCAGCGAACGCCTCACAGTTAGCTGTTGCAGCAGAAGATACAACAAAAGAAGGAAGTGAACAGAAATCGGATACCGTTAATATCGTTGTCCTTGAGGGAACTTTAAATTCAACAGCACAGCTTGGACGTTCGAATGGCTTTAATGATATAGCCGGTAAGCATGAGAACTGGAATATCCTTGCGCAGGAAGACGGTGATTTTACCAAGGCTAAGGGCAAGGAGGTAATGGTAAAGTTTTTGCAGGAATATGAAGATATCGATGTATTAGTCTCACAAAATGATGATATGACGTTTGGCGCGATAGAGGCTATACAGGAGGCCGGGCTAACCTGCGGTGTTAACGGCGAAATTACGATCATTTCCTTTGATGCGGTATCGGAAGCATTTGATAAGATGGAAGAAGGTTTAATAAACGTTGACATTGAATGCAATCCCTTACAAGGCCCGTATATTGCAGATATCATTGAACGTCTGGAAAGAGGAGAAAAGGTTGATAAAGTATATGTGGATGAAAAGGTTTTTGAAGCGGAAAATGCTAGTATAGAACGTATCGGACGGAGTTATTAGGCTGGAACGTAAAAAATCAAACATAATTCATAGGAATCTTAACCAAAAACGAGCTGATAAAGAAACACAGTAAAAAAAAATACAAAGATAGGAATAATCTCCGTATTTTTATACGTATCAATAAAATATACTTCTTCCTATAACTAAACTTTATATTCTTAGTTAAATAAAATTGGAGGAGATATTTATGAAAAAATTAATTTCTGTTGTTCTGGTATTGATGCTTGTGTTCTCATTAGCTGCATGTAACAAGAAAGACAGCGAGACTTCTAGTACAAAAGGAAAAGTTACTGTTGGCGTTGTTCAGACAAACGCGAACGAGTCAGACTGGCGTACAGCGAACACAAAATCATTCAACGAAGCTTTCGAGGAAGCGGGTTTTGAACTTAAAATGGTTTTCGGTGAGGGTGACCATGCAAAACAGATCTCCCAGGCACAGCAGCTCATCCAGGAAGAGGTTGACTATCTAGTAGTATTAGGACTTCAATCAGCAGGCTGGGAAGATGTAGCAAAGTCAGCTCAGGAAGCCGGAATACCTTTTATTATGGCAGACCGTAAGCTTGATTTAGATGAGAAGCTTTACACCGCAATGGTATGCTCCGATTTCGAAGCTGAAGGCCAAAAGGCTGTTGATTGGTTAAAAGCTGAGGCAGTCGCTGATTGTAAAATTGTTGTACTTGGTGGTGACACAGGTTCTTCCGCTCAGACCGGCCGCTCCAAAGCTATTGAAGACGGCGCAGCAGCTAACGGCTGGGAAATTGTATTCAACCAGAATATGAAGGGTTGGGACGAAACACTTGCAAAGCAAGCAGTTGCTGATCTTATTGCAGGCGGAACGCAGTTCAATGTTATTTATGCTGAGAACGACAATATGGCTCGTGGTGCTTGTGCAGCTATGGACGCAGCCGGTATTACATATGGCAAGGATGGCGACGTAAGGGTTATCGCTTTTGATGCAAATAAGTGGGCTCTTGAGAAGGTTCTCGCTGGCGAATTTAACCTTGATGTAGAGTGTAATCCTCTCCATGGTCCTCGTATTGTTAAGCTCATCAATGATCTCGAGGCTGGAAAAGAAGTTGCGAAGAATGCTTATGTTACTGAGGAAATGTTTGACAGTGCTACCATCACACAAAAAATTGTTGATGCACGTTCTTATTAAGAAACTCGCAAAGCGTGTTTCTATCGGATAGAGTAATCGTTCTGTTGAAAATACGGTGAATTTCAGCAGTAAAATGAGGTTTTGATAAAAATGCGCGGCGCTGAGTATGTGGATATTGTTCGCAGATCCTGGCACCGCGCATTTATCAAATCACAGAAGTGACGGGATAATGTCCGGATATCGAGTCAGAAAGGAGGTTTGAGTATTATTACTATTCAAGCTACAGTACTTACAATGCGAAATATTTATAAAAGCTTTCCCGGTGTACGGGCTTTACAAAACGTGGATTTTACTTTATATGAAGGTGAAATACATGCGCTGATGGGTGAAAACGGTGCCGGAAAGTCCACCTTAATTAAGGTTTTGACCGGAGTATACTCTAAGGATTCCGGAGAAATCTATATGAAAGGAACGGGTAAACCTATTCATATCAAATCGCCTCAGGAAGCCGGGAAGCTCGGAATAAGCACGGTGTATCAAGAGATTACATTGTGTCCGAACCTGACGGTTGCCGAAAATCTGTTTATTGGCAGAACCAAAGATTTATTCGTTGATTGGAAGAAGAGAAACAAACGGGCAGAAAGTATTCTTGGAGGTCTGGGAATACCGGCCAAACCAACACAGCAATTGTCAAACTGCTCCATAGCGGTTCAGCAGATGGTGGCAATTGCCCGTGCGGTTGATATGGACTGCAAGGTATTGATACTTGACGAGCCTACCTCATCGCTTGATGAGCAGGAGGTAACCAAGCTGTTTACACTGATGCGTGAACTGAGGGGCAGAGGGGTAGGCATCATATTTGTCACCCATTTTCTTGATCAAGTGTACGAGATATGTGATAAAATAACAGTTTTGCGAGGTGGTGAGCTTGTCGGAGAGTATCTAATTAAGGACTTGCCCCGGGTTGAGCTTGTTGCCAAAATGATGGGTAAGGAACTTGGAGATTTAGCTGACTTACATAGGGTTTCGCAATCTGGCATCGAGGACTTGAAAGAAGCAATCATCGAAACGGAAGGGCTTTCAAGCACTTCCGGAGTAAAGCCGTTTAATTTTACTGCTTACATGGGCGAGGTAACGGGCTTTGCAGGGTTACTCGGCTCTGGCCGCAGCGAGTGCGTACGTGCAATCTTCGGTGCAGACAAGGTCATAAAAGGCAAGTTGAGAATCAAAGGTGAAAATGTCAACATTAAATCGCCTATCAAAGCCATGAAGAAAAGAATTGGATATCTTTCCGAGGATCGGAAGCGGGATGGGATTATTGGTGACTTGTCAGTCCGTGAGAATATCATACTGGCGCTACAGGTTATGAGAGGCTTCTTCAGGCCGTTCTCTAAAGCTCAGGCGCAAGCCTTTGCCGATGAGTATATCAAGCTACTTGGTATAAAAACCGCTTCGTCGGATACCCCCATAGGCTCATTGTCAGGGGGAAATCAGCAAAAGGTAATTCTTGCCCGTTGGCTGCTCACTCATCCTGAATATCTTATTCTTGACGAACCGACACGAGGAATTGATATTGGCACGAAGGTTGAAATACAAAAACTAGTGCTAAAGCTTGCCTCCGAGGGTATGAGTATCACATTCATTTCGTCTGAGATTGAGGAGATGTTGCGTACCTGTTCCAGACTGATTGTTATGCGTGATCTGTATGTAGTTGGTGAGTTAAAGGGTCATGATATGACACAGGACAAAATAATGTATACCATAGCGGGGGGTGTTAGTCAAAATGTCTAGAAACAGTAGCAAACATGATACCGACCGTTCAGCCACGGTTATTAATGCATTAATCAGGCATAAATTATTTATCCCCATCGCGTTTCTTACATTTCTAATATTAATCAATGTGTTCATCAATCCGGGTTTCCTGAGAATCAGCTTAGGCAGAGACAGTACCGGTAATCCTGTCTTGATAGGGAATTTAATCAATATCTTGAACAACGCGACTGAGCTTGTTATTCTTGCCATCGGAATGACCCTTGTTACGGCCTCTTCCAGAGGGCAGGACATCAGTGTAGGCGCTACTGTCGCGATCGTCGGCGGAGTGATTATGCGAGTCCTCTGCGGGAACGAAACCCAGCCCGACGTATTGAAAGCTCCGATCATCGCAGCACTCTTACTCGGCTGCCTTGCCGGTATGGCTTGCGGAGCCTTTAATGGTATTCTTGTTTCCAAATTTAACATACAGCCAATGGTGGCAACGCTCATCCTTTTTACGGCTGGTCGTTCGATAGGCTCTATGGCTATGGGGGGACTTAAACCCAAAGCTGTAAGTTCGTTTGGGTATTACGGGAACTTTATTCCGGGATTTCCTGTTCCGACACCTATACTCATTACGATTGTTGTAGTTGCTGTAACAATCCTCGTGTTGAAAAAAACCAACCTTGGGCTGTACACCCGGTCTGTAGGTATCAATGATAAAGCCTCGAGCCTGAACGGTCTGAATCCTGCGTTGATCAAGTTTATGACATTTGTTATTTTGGGTCTTTGCGTCGGTATTGCCGGTTTCGTACAGTCAAGCAGGGTGCAAACTGTAAATCCATACACAATAGTACCCAGCATAGAAATGGATGTTATTTTGGCAGTCGCACTTGGCGGAAATTCACTGGGCGGTGGTAAATTCAATATGACGGGCTCGATTATCGGAGCGTATACCATCCAGACTCTGACCTCTATGTTGACCACGCTTAACGTCAATACAAATGCCGTTCCGGTCTTCAAAGCTGTGATAATTATTATACTTGTGATCATCCAAACGCCGATTGTGAAAAGTTTCTTCGGAAAAAAAGTTGCATTTTCCAAATTAACTACTGGCGGTGGAAAGGAGCGTGGTTAGTATGAAAAGAATTTTGAAAGAACCAAAATTCTTGGGAAGAAACCGCGATGTTCGTGCAGGGGCACTCACACCTAGTTTCTTCCGGGTTTTCAGAGATGCCACTAAACGCAAAGAGTCTCTGACCGATACAGCCTTTTTGCTTACAATTACAATTTCACTGTTTATTGTAATCTATGCACTCTCCATTGTCTTCCTTGGAGATAAAGGTTTCAGCAAGATCCAGATGTTTTTTAACCTTTTCAACGAAAACGCCGCTCTGATCGTAATTGCCTGCGGACTTTCGATTGTTATGATAACAGGCAGTATTGATATTTCCGTAGGTGGTTCTACCGCACTTATTTGTACGGCCAGTATCGTATGCCTTAACAATTATGGCTTCAACTTTGTTACATCTCTTCTTTTGGCCTTGACGATTGGTCTCGTGTTCGGTGCAGTTCAAGGGTTTCTGGTCGCATATCTGGAGATGCAGCCCTTTATCGTTACCCTGGCAGGCATGTTTTTAGGTCGAGGTTTAGTCGCCCTCATAGAAGTCAATCAGATACAGGTTGATAACGAGGGGTTTGAGACGTTGTCAGGTGCGCGAATATTGATACCCTTTTTAGGCGATATCAATAAGAAGGGCATTTTCATTCAATCAAAGCTGGAATACGGCGTTATCGTAGCGCTTATTATAGTTTTTATCATATTCTTTTTACTTAAGAAGACAAAACTCGGACGTAGCTTTTACGCTGTGGGAGGGAATTCGCAAAGCGCTTTGATGCTTGGTATCAATGTCAAGAGAACCAAGTTTTATGCTCATTTGCTATGTGGTCTGCTTGCAGGTATTGGTGGGTTCCTATACCTTTTCCACACGCGGTCTGGTTCGGTTCAGCTGGCAACAGGCCTTGAAATGGACGCTATCGCTGCATCCATTATTGGCGGAACGCTCCTTACCGGCGGCGTAGGTAATATCTTCGGTACTCTATTCGGCGTTTTAACAAGTGGAATTGTATTACTGATCGTCACCGCAATAGGCAGCCAGGATCCGTGGTGGCCACAGATCACACGCGCAGCAATGCTCTGTTTCTTTATTGTACTTCAGAGTGTCATTTGTTCACGGAAGAGGAAGTAACGAGACGTAACATGTCTTTCGCTTCATACTACAGATCAACTCCAATCAATCTCCAAGTCGTTATAATTACGGTTTGGAGATTTTTAATTTCTTATTATTCCATTGAAATGACAAATGTAGGGTAGAAAGTAAAAATGATAAATGGTATAATCAGAGACAAGCTAGCATAAATCTTCATTAGTTCATTGCGAAACGATATAAGTTGCTTATGAGTTACGCAATTTATAAACCTTGATTGAAAGGGGGAGCTTCATGAGCATCCGTAGGAAAAGGAATCAGAAAATAGGTTGGATATTAATACTAGCAATAATTATCTTGGTATTCCCCTTCAAGGCATCCGGAGAAGTGAAGCAGATTACCGAGTTGGAAGATAGGCTGGAGAATATTACGGAGGAAGAGATGGATGTATTGCAGGAACTCTTCCGTTTATCGCAGGAAATCGATAGTCTGGAGCAGGAAGAAGCGAAGATTAATAGGGAGATAGAACAGCTGGAAGCTAAGATAGCTGCCTTAGATAAAGACATCGAAGGAAAGCAGAAGGATTACGACATACAGCTCACCATATTAGAGCAGGTATTGGTTAATTACCAACGCAGTGGGCCTGCCTCCTATCTTGAGATATTATTAAAGGCAGACAATCTCTCAACTTTTATTAAGAGTTTAAATATCATCAAAGATATTTCCCATAATGTAAATGATCTTCTGGTTACAGTGGAAGATAGTAAAAGGATATTGGAGGAAGAAAGGAGCCAGTTGGCTCAAAGTACATTGCTCTTGGAAGAGAAGAAAGAGAATCTTGTTGTAACTCTGAAAGAGAAACAGGAAGTTCAAAAGGAGCAGGAATCTTATCTTGCATCTCTGCAAACGGATAAAGTATATTATCAGGAGCAGCTAGCAAACCTTACTATGCTATGGGAAGAATGCAGGACCCTGTTTCCAAGCATCTCGGCAGAAATATCAAGTATTGTCGGAGAAGGTTACTTTACGCTGGAGGATCTGAATCTGGATTCCGGTTTCTTCACCATGTCTGGGTATCTCGAAGAAGAGACCTTTAATCAGATTCTAAGTGAGCATTCCACAATAACACAGACTATTTTCTCCTATGAAGAGGATCAGGTAATGATCGAAGTGCCGGAGGAGCATCTTGTTCTGAAGGGGTATTTCTCGATATCCGGTGAAAGTGCAATTCAGTATGAAGTAACAGAGGGGACCTTTTATGATATGCCTCTGGAACAGGCTTCGATTGCGGAACTGTTTCTGAATGGACCGTTGTTGATTGATTTCAATGCCGTCACTGGAGATATCATTATTATTGATTTCAAACTAACTGAGATTTGGAGCACCGAAGAAGCTCTGAATTTCGTAATTATACCACAATTTTAACGGAGGTATTTATGATAGAAGCAAAAGGAGTCTCATTGACCTATCCGGATGGTACAAAGGCATTGAAGAATGTAAATTTGGTGATCAAGCCCGGTGACCTTGTTTATATCACCGGACCCAGCGGCTCAGGTAAAACGAGCCTTCTCAAGCTGTTTATTGGTATGGAATTTGCAACGGAAGGAAGTCTAACCGTACTTGGACAACCCATGAAAAGTGGAAAGAACAGAAAGATACGGGTACTTCGTAAAAAGATTGGACCTGTATTCCAGGAATTCAAATTAGTTGAACGACGTACATCCTTAGAAAATGTTATCATGGGCATGCGGTTTCTTGGAATAACTCCAAGGAAGATGAAGGCAGAGGCTTTCAGTGCCTTGACCAGAGTCGGCTTAGATCACAAGATCCGAGCAAAGGTCGATCATTTGTCTTGGGGTGAAGCACAGAGAGTTGCCATAGCCCGTGCCGTCTCCAGAAAACCGGTATTGCTTATCGCAGATGAGCCGACGGGTAATCTTGATCATGATAATGCCTTGAATATTCTACATATTTTAAATTCCTTCCGGGATGAGAAAACCGCAGTTATCATCACTACCCATGCAACCCATTTGATTGAAGGGCAATCGAATGTCACCTATATCAGAGTAAATAAAGGTGAAATCGTTATTGAGCAGGGAGGGCAAGCAGAATGAAGACATTTTTCTATAACATAGGCTACTTTTTGCTGGAGACAGTAAGAACGATACGTTTTAATCCTTTATCAAACCTGTTCTCAGCCTTAGGTACCGGGTTGATTTTATTCCTGTTCGGAATGGTTTTGACGGGCTGGTCCATCGGTGATACTCTAGTATCAGCGTTACAGGAGGAAGCCCAGATCAGTGCTTATTTTACGGAGAATGTGGATGAGAACCTTGCACAAGCCCTCACGAATAAAATCAATGATATGAGCGGTGTGCAGAATGCCATTTACATCAATGCTGATCAGGCATATGAGCAAAGTAAGAAAATGCTTGGCAATGAGGCGGAAATTCTCGAACTTTTTGATAAGAATCCCTTCGAGGCATATGTCGATATCCGTATTAACCTTGATGATATGGATAGGGTTTTGAAAGATGTGGGCAGACTCAATGGTATTGAATATGTCAGAGATAACCGGGATATTTTAGAGCAGATGAAGGGTATCGTAGAAGTATTGAAGGCTCTTGGTATATTGATTGCGTTGGCTGTAGGTGTTACCACTCTTATTATCGTATCGCATATGATCCGTCAGGGCATCTATAATAATAAAGAGCAGATTAATACACTTCGGCTTTTAGGTGCACCAAGCAGCTTTATTGGCTTCCCATTTATCTTGGCGGGAACTTTACTTACACTGCTTGGAGGAGTATTGGCAACAGTTTTGCTTGTAATTCTATCGAATAAAGGCTACAACCAGTTAAGTGGCTACATCCTTTTCCTACCCATGCCTCCCATTGAGGATTTAAGAAACCGGATAAGCTTAATTATATTAGCTGTAAGTGCCGGTCTTGGCCTGTTAGGAAGTCTATTCGGTCTTTCTTCCATCCGAAAGTCGGATACATAAGAAGCAAATAGATAAGGTTTAAATAAATATAATAGATGAATCGTCGCATAGCTGTGGCGGTTTTTCTTTCCAAAACTAAAAAAAAAATTTACAAAACATTTCCTAAATATGTTATACTTCAAAGAAGTGATTTTTGTTATAAAGTCCTTAAGAATAAAGTTTCAACAAATGGAGGTAGAACTATGATCAGCTTTAATAATGACTATAGTGAAGGAGCACATCCCCTGGTATTCGAACTGTTGATGAAGACCAATTTTGAGCAGAATGAGGGCTATGGATTGGATGCCCATAGCGATAAAGCAAAGGAATATATCAAGAAAGAGATAAAACGTCAGGATGTAGATATTCATTTTATTCCGGGCGGCACTCAGACAAATCTGATTGTGATATCTGCTTTCTTAAGACAATATCAATGTGTAATAGCAGCAAATACAGGTCATATCAATGTCCATGAGACTGGTGCAATCGAAGCTACCGGACACAAGGTACTGGCTATGCCCCATGTAGATGGAAAACTTACCACAGGTGCAATTGTGGATGCGTTAAATCATCATACCAATGAGCATATGGTCCAGCCAAAGATGGTTTATATCTCAGATACTACGGAATTAGGTACTGTCTATACGAAGGCTGAGTTAACTGCAATCAGCGATTTGTGTAAGGAAAAGGGACTAATCCTCTTCTTGGATGGAGCACGATTGGCAACTGCATTAACCAGTAGAGCAAATGATTTGGAGATAGAAGAAATAGCGAAGCTTGTTGACGTATTTTATATCGGAGGAACGAAGAACGGAGCTCTTCTGGGAGAGGCCTTAATTATCTGCCGGGAAGATCTGAAGGAAGATTTCAGATATATGATCAAACAAAGAGGAGCGATGTTAGCTAAGGGTTTTGTCATAGGGATGCAATTCGAAGCTCTGTTTCAACCTACTGCTGAAAATCAGAACGGTAAAGTTCTTTATTACGAATTGGGACAGCATGCCAATGATATGGCAGAGCAAATAGCAGCTTCGATGAAGGAGAGCGGATATGACTTCTATGCACCGATCTGTTCAAATCAGCTTTTCCCGATCCTTCCGGATCAGGAACTGGAAGCATTAGCAGAAAATTTTAGATACCAGATACAGGATAAAGTAGATAAAACACACACTGCAATTCGCTTTGTTACCTCCTGGGCTACGAGACAGGAACATGTGGATGCGTTGAAACAGTATTTTCGGAGGTAATAACATGCTAACAAGAAGAAATAAAGGTAATGGTGATGAGTTATCGATTTTAGGTTTTGGGTGTATGCGTTTTCCCATGAAAGGAAACAATATCGATGAGACTAGATCCATTGCATTGATCCGTGATGCAATTGAGAAAGGTGTTAATTATTTTGATACCGCATATTTTTATCATAATGGCAAGAGTGAAAGTTTACTTGGGGATGCTTTATCCGGAGGATATCGAGAGAGAGTCAAGATAGCAACGAAACTACCTCCCTTTATGGTGACTAAGCTGGATGGAGCGAAGAAAATATTAGAGACACAGCTAACGAAGCTGAAGACAAATTATATCGATTACTACCTACTTCATATGCTTTCGGATATAGCGACCTTCGAACGAATGGTTAATCTGGGAGTTGTTGAGTGGTTGGAGAGACTGAAGAAGGATGGTACGATTAAGAATATTGGTTTTTCCTTTCATGGCAGTAAAACGGAATTTGAGCAACTGATCGTTGCTTATCCCTGGGATTTCTGCCAGATCCAATATAATTATCTGGATGAGAATAACCAGGCTACCAAGTCAGGCCTGGAATTAGCACATTCCATGGATATTCCGGTTATTGTCATGGAACCCCTCCGAGGTGGCAAATTAGTCAGCAATCTACCCGAACAGGTAATCGATGAATTTAAAACCTATGATGAGAAGCGTTCTCCGGCAGAATGGGCACTGCGATGGATCTGGAACCATCCGGAGGTTACGTTGATCTTGTCCGGAATGAGTGATGAAGAACAACTAGGGGAGAACGTGAAAACCGCTAGTGATGCAAGAGCATGTTCTTTATCTGCTGAAGAAACGCAGGTATTTGACAGGGTGAAGTCAATACTTCATGAGAAGACTAAAGTTCCCTGCACAGGGTGTGGATATTGCATGCCATGTCCATTCGGTGTTAACATTCCAGGATGTTTCTCGGTTTATAATGATAAGTATCTACTGAATGAAAAAAACCGATTCAAATATATGCAGACCTTAGGCATTACATCGAAAAAGTCCGCGTTTGCTTCTCTTTGTACGGAATGTGGAAAGTGTGAAAAACATTGTCCCCAGAATATCCAGATCCGGAAGGAATTAAAAATTGTTAAGAAGGAATATGAGGGATTTGCATTCAAACCCGTAGTTGGAATTGCACGAAAACTACTGCGGATCAAGTAAAGGCATTAATAAATATACTACAAAAGGAGAATACCATTAGGTATCAGTAACCCATTATGAAAAGAGTTAAACCGATTCACGTCTTTTTTGTTCTAGTATTATTAATTGCAAGCGGTATCTGGACTTACGCAAGTTTGCAATCCAGCACTTTGGTAATATCTTATATTGTAGATGCAGTAATCTTGGTTTTATTGATATTCATTTTAATCGGTAAGGGTGTAAAAGAGAAACCTCCGATAAAACATGATGATTATAAAAACTGGATTACGGAAGGCAGTGTTGATAAGAATAACCGTCTAATCATTAATATCTTTACGTTGGATGATCTGGTTAAGATGGCTATTGATTCGGATAAGAGAGTAATTCATGATCCCAAACTTGGAAAATATTATGTGTTTTCAGAGGATGTCGCATATGTTTATGATCCGGCTTACGTGAATCTGATCAAGGATAGCAGGCAACAGATTGGTAAGATCCTGTTAGAAAAAGGGATAATACGTTCAGAACAGCTTGAAACAGGATTGTATTATCAAAAGCGTGTCGGAAGCAGATTGGGAGATAGTTTAGTGGCTCTTGGTTTCATCGATGAAACGACGTTGAGCAGTACTCTTGCTGCACAACAGAAGATTGCATATTATGAACTGGATATGACAAAAGAGCTTACTGATACCAGCTGGATTTCTGTTATGAGTGTTAGTAAGGCAAGAGCTCTTCAGGTATTACCGCTGGGTCGCCGCGAGGACGGTAAACTGGTAATTGCCTGCGGTGAGACGGCATTATCTGGTATCAGCGTAGCACTTCAAGAAATGTTCGGACCTGAGATATATATAGTTGCTGCTCGCCCCTGCCATATCTTTGAACTATTGGAACGTCTTGAAACGAAACTTGAGGATGCAAAGCAAAAGAGCGGCTATGCCGAGTTCTTGAAAGAACATAAGTTAGAGCCTTATGAGAGACTTTCTGAAAGCGAGTTAGAGCACTTAACGAAAGCATATTTGAAAGGTAAATTAGAGACTTCCCTCTTCATCAAAGCAACCGGTTTCGTTAATTCGAATACACTATCCCAAGCACCGGATCAGGAAGCCATAATCAGTTATTTAACAAGTAAGAATCTGATTAGTGGTGAAATAACAAATCTGGTAACAGCTCTTAATCGTATTATTAAAAAACAGGATAGTAAAACAAGGCAGAATAAAGTAATTCCCAGCCTGCTCGAGATTTTGAAAGAAGCGTATTATATTACTCCGGAAGCAGCTGATTGGATTAATAATGAAGTGGCAGTACAGAAGAGACCACTGAAGGAGCTGCTTTGTAATAATTATCTGGTCTCCCTACCTTCGATCGAGAATGCTGAAATTATGCTGGATACTCTGAAGAAACTAGTAAACAAAGCTAAGATTTATTAATTCGGATGAGTAGTCTTTAACGATTAATACAAAGAATGAAATAATTAAAACAGACCAATGAATCACATTGTCGGATGACTTCAAATCATCAGTCAATGTGATTTTTAGACTTTAAAGAAACGCATATTTTATGTGGTTTTATCTAAAAATAAAGATAAGATGTAGTAAAGGATTGGAAGGATAAGAAATGCAGACGGTTCGAACCAAGATCTTTGAATATAGTGAAAAAGAGACAGAATATCTAAAAAGAGTTGATAATCTGTTGGGAGAAGTAATTGATCGTATCGGAAAAATAGAACGTGTAATTATACCGGATCTTTTTCCGGCATTAATTTTTGCCGTCATTGGACAGCAGATTTCTTTGAAAGCAGCGCGTACGATCTGGATGAGAATGCAGGAACGATTTACTTATATCACACCGGAGGTGATTGCGAGTCTTACCATTGATGAAATACAGCAATGTGGTATGCAAACGACAAAAGCGAGGTATATCAAAGGAATAGCCGAAACAATAGCGAAGGGCGAATTTGATCTGCAAAGCCTGTATGACTTGCCCGATAAAGAAGTGATTACTAAGCTTTCTACCCTGAATGGTATCGGCGTTTGGACTGCTGAGATGCTTCTTTTAAATTCCATGGAACGCCCTGACATCATCAGCTATGGTGATATCGCTATTCGTAGGGGCATTATGAAATTATACGGTTTGACAGAGTTTAGAAAAGAACATTTTATGGAGTACAAGAATAGGTATTCGCCTTATGGTTCGGTTGCATCCATCTATCTTTGGCGGTTTTCCTATGAATAGGTTGGTAGGAAAGGAAATCTCTTATTCATTAAGAAGGTATCCTTTGTATTTCTTGCATTTTTCATGTAAATAAAGTAAACCTACCTTTGCTTTGGTTTTCTTTGGTTTTGAATGTTTAAATCAATATTTGAATTATTGGGTTTTATAAGGTACAATAGATAAGTTAACGAAATTATGAAGAAGCTAATGAAGAAGCTAATGAAGAAGCTAATGAAGAAGCTAATGAAGAAGCTAATGAAGAAGCTAATGAAGAAGCTAATAAATGAAGTCAATGAATAAAATTAATGAAGTTAATGAAGAAGTTACTGAATGAAGTTAATAAATGAAGTTAATAAATGAAGTTAATAAATGAAGTAAGCGAAGTAGATAATGAAGAAGATAATGAAGAAGACAATGAAGATGAAGTTAATAGGAAGCTATTTGCTTTATCAAGAATGAAAAGCTTACTCTAAAAAGGATAAAAAGAAACTACATAGAAAATGATAACTGATAAAGGAATAATTATGTATCAACATTTATTAAAGGATTGCACCCTGTGCCCGAGAGAATGTCATGTGGATAGGACAAGCGGTAGAAAAGGCTATTGCTTAGAAACCGATGAATTAGTTGTAGCCAGGGCAGCACTTCACCTGTGGGAAGAACCCTGCATCTCTGGTGAGGAAGGCTCTGGGACTGTCTTTTTCTCCGGCTGTGCCATGGGTTGCGTCTATTGCCAGAATCATAACATTGCCAACGGAACAGCTGGAAAGAAGATAACAATACAGCGGTTAGCTGAAATATTCCTTGAATTACAGAATAAGAAAGCCAATAACATCAACCTGGTTACTCCCAGTCACTTTGTCCTCCAAATTATTGATGCAATCTGTATTGCGAGAGAGCTGGGCTTGTATATTCCAATAGTATATAATAGCAGCGGGTATGAGAAGGTAGAAACATTACAGCTTTTAGAGGGATATGTGGATATATATCTGCCCGATCTTAAATATATGGACGTAGCAGCTGCATTAAGATATTCGAATTGTATGGATTATTTTATCGTAGCATCGAAAGCAATTTATGAAATGGTCAGACAGACAGGTGAACCGGTCTTTGATGAACGGGGCATCCTGAAAAAGGGTGTTATTGTAAGACACCTGCTGCTTCCGGGCTATCTGTCAGATTCAAAGAACATAATAAAATACCTCTATGAAACTTACAGGGATTTGATTTATATCAGCATCATGAACCAATATACCCCGATGAAGGGACTTAACGGTTATCCAGAGTTGCAACGAACAATATTAGAGGACGAGTATGAGGAATTAGTCGATTATGCGATAGAATTAGGCGTTGAGAACGGTTTTATCCAGGAAGGCGAGACCGCATCGGAAAGTTTTATCCCAGAATTCAACGAAGAAGGAGTATAACAAGATGAATGATTATAGTAAGAAGACACAGGGAAATAATAACCTAGTGAAAGACAATAGAAATGTAGGTAAAGACAGCAAAAGATTAAGTAAAGACAATAAATATGTAAGTAAAAACGTAAATAAAGACAATAAGAACGTAGGAAAAGACAATAAATACGTAAGTAAAGACGATAAATACGTAAGCAAAGACAATAAGAACGTAGGTAAAGACAATAAATACGTAAGTAAAGACAATAAATACGTAAGTAAAGACAATAAGAACGTAGATAAAGATAATAAGTACGTAGGTAAAGACAATAAATTCGTAAGTAAAGATAATAAGAACGTAGGTAATGACAACAAAAACGCTGGTAAAGACAAAAAATACGTAAGTAAAGACAATAAATACGCAGATAAAAGCTACTATAAGGAAAGTAGAGAACATAATAGTGAGAATAAAGTAAATAAGATTAATCAGGGAAGTGCGCCGAAAGACAGTTATAAAAACATAGGGAAGCCGCCGATTAAGAAGACTTATCATGATTACGAGAATCTTGATGATTTCGAAGATTTTACTAATTTGAAGGATATGAATGAATATCTGAAATCTGAAAAGAAAAAAGGACTGACAGTTCAAGGTGCAGGAAAAAAGAAAGCCCCAGGACTGTTTAATAGAGAGAATACTAGGACCAAGTCTTATGATAAAACAGATAAGCTTGATGTTAAAAAAGATAGACCTGCAGTGAATAAGGGTGGATGTAAATACATTAGAGAATGCGGCAGTTGTAATATTCTAAAACAACCTTATGAAGTTGGATTAAAAGAGAAACAGAAATTCGTAGAGAGCCTTTTGAAGACCTACTGTAGGGTGGAAACGATCATTGGCATGAAGAATCCGAATTATTATCGCAATAAGGTGCATGTGGTATTCGATCATGATAAAAAAGGGAATCCGGTTTCCGGAGTATATGAGGAAGGATCTCATCGTGTGGTTCCCATTGAAAGCTGTCTGATTCATAACCAAAAGGCAGATGCAATTATAGCCTCCATCCGTGGCATGTTAAAATCCTTTAAGATTAAAACCTATGACGAGGATTCTGGTTATGGTTTATTACGCCATGTATTAATTCGTACCGGTTTTGCTAGTGGGCAGATTATGGTAGTGTTGGTACTAGCGTCACCGATTTTTCCTTCGAAGAATAATTTCGTAAAAGCACTGTTAAAACTGCATCCGGACATTACTACAATTGTAGTAAATGTCAATGACAAACAGACCAGCATGGTACTTGGTGAAAAAGAACAGATTATCTATGGTAAAGGATACATTGAAGACAGCTTAAGCGGTAAAGTGTTTCGCCTCTCACCCAAGTCCTTCTATCAGGTGAATCCGGGTCAGACCGAGGTAATCTATGGCAAGGCGATAGAGATGGCCGGGCTTACCGGAAAAGAAACCATCGTTGATGCATACTGTGGAATTGGTACGATTGGTATTATCGCAGCTGATCATGTGAAGAAGGTAATCGGTGTAGAACTTAATAAGGATGCGGTAAAGGATGCGGTTATCAATGCAAAAAGAAACGAAGCTAATAATATAGACTTTTATAACAATGATGCCGGTGAATTCATGACTCAGATGGCGGAACAGCAGGAGAGTGTGGATGTGGTATTTATGGATCCTCCACGTACCGGTAGTAGTGAGAAATTCATGGATGCGGTCGTATTATTAAAGCCTAAAAAGGTTGTTTATATATCCTGTAATCCGGTTACCCTGGAGCGTGATTTAAACTATATCACAAAGAAGGGTTACAAAGCACAGAAGGCAATTCCGGTGGACATGTTTCCCTGGACAGGCCACGTTGAGACAGTATGTCTGATGTCACGAAAAGAAAGTAAATAGGCTCTAAAGAGCTTGAAATCAAAGGTTTCCAGACTTCCGGTAAGAGTAGCCGATTGCTGGAAACCTTATTTTTTATCCTCCGAGTATAGTTTGGACATGAAATATAAGTTAGGGTTGAGACTACAGAACTGCTTTTTATCCTGCGAGACAAGGGAACTACTGTTTTTAGGATAGGTTGTGACTAGAGAACTGTTGTAAATAAATTAAGGTCTGGAATCATCCTTGATCAGGGGATGCTCTAGGGGGTGATAGTTCATATAAGTTGACCGTAGGTTGTGCTACGGTCGAAGCTGACACCAAATGTTTATTGCTATTTTTTGGTAATTCGTGATATGATGAACCAGAAGGATTTACTGTAAATAGAAGGAGAAAAAGCCATGTCAAAAGGTATAGAAATAATCGATGTAGGTGGGGTGAACTGTTATTTGCTCGAAGCAGATGATGGCTTTGTGCTTATAGATACCGGATTTTCCGCAAAACGTATTTTTCTTGATGAAGTGTTGAAAAAAGCACTCAATAAGCCCAGAGAAGTACCTAAAAAGTTAAAACTTGTTATTTTAACTCATGGCGATTCAGATCATGCTGGAAATTGTAAGTTCCTTAGCGAAAATTACGATGCGAAAATCGCAATGCAATTTGAGGATTCTAAGATGGTTGAAAATGGGGATATGTCGTGGAATCGGAAGTCAAAACCTGATAAAATCTCTTTTACTTTCAGATTAGTCACTCTTGCTTTCGGTAAGAATAGTGTTTTTGACACGTTTAAGCCTGACATTTACTTACAGGACGGACAAAATCTCGCTGAGTTTGGTTTATCTGCAAAGGTAATTCATCTTCCGGGGCACTCAAAAGGATCTATTGGTGTACTGACAAACGAAGGTGATTTATTTTGCGGTGACTTAATTTACAATTTCGCAGGTTTCAGTTATATCGATAATCTTGAAGACTTTAACGAAAGCATAAATAAACTGAAAAAGTTGGATATTAATATCCTTTACCCTGGTCATGGAAAGCCATTTTCTATAAATTATTTTAATAAAAAATTTGTGTAAAAAATATAATAACGTAAATGACTTATATCCGTCGGTTATCGTGTGAAATCTCAAAGAGGCGTTCAGTTCAGGATTAGGGCAACAAATATTCTGAAGGACTGTCCATGGTCATACAGCTGCAAAAGTAATCTATAAGCGTGCAGATGCGCAACAGCCATTTATGGGGTTGACGAAAAGCAACGCAGGTACTGGTGATTTGTTGATCGAAAAGCTTACATAAATATTCAAAGCCAGTTGATATGTTCCCAAGAACGTAGACATCAATAATAGCAACTCGAGCCATGTGGAGACAGTGGTATTGATGTCACGTAAAGATAATTAAATAGGCCTCAAAGGGCTTGAAATCAAAGGTTTCCAGACTTTCGGTAAGAATAGCTGATTGCTGGAACCTTGTTTTTTATCCTCTGAATATGGCTTGTAATACAATGGAAGCGTAACTATGGCAATGAAAATTGGTTCCGCTGAGGAACTATGGGAGGCTCGCACAGATTAATTGAACAAAGCTTGGTAATCACAGCCATCACGCAGTTCTGTTTGATACAGGAGAATATGCATATCTCCTGCAGAATAACTGGTTGTAATAATGGTATAATAATGGTATAATAAAGCCATAAAGTAAGGAGGTGGATATATGCCACAGATTATTCCTATAAAAGATTTAAAGAATACGGCTGATATTTCTGAGTTGGTTCATGCAGCAGAAGAACCAATCTATATTACAAAAAATGGGTATGGCGATATGGTTATCATGAGTGTCGAAATGTATGAAAGTACAATGAAGAGATTAAATATGTATCGTGAACTGGAGCTTTCTGAAAGAGAGATTGAGTCAGGGAGAATAAAGGATGCAAGACAATCTCTTGGTAAACTAAGTGAGAAATATGAAATATAAACTTACTATTACAGAATGAGCAGAAGAACTGTTGGATCATATTTTTTATTATATTATCAATCATTTGAAAAATTCACAAGCAGCAGGAAATCTGATTGCTGAGATTGCACATGTATATGGTAATTTGGAGAATAATCCTAAAATGTATGCATACTCCGACGATACATTTTTAAAATCCAGAGGATATCGAAAAGCAGTTGTTCCCCACTATGATTATGTCATAATATTTCGTATTGATGAAGAAACTACAATCGTTTATATTGTAGGATTTTTTCATGATTTAGAGTTATACAAGAATAAACTAAAGCAGGTATAAGAAGAGTGGCTAAAATGCTGCTCTTTGTCTAGATAAAAACTAGAGCATTTGTTATGTTTCCACAAGGCCTCAAAGGGCTTGAAATTCTCATGGCACAATCATTTTTGTCAGGAGCAGCTAATCATAAGCAAAAAGAAATTATAGAGCTAGATGACAAGATGCTTCAAGCTACAGCTAAGCTTTTTGAAAGAGGGCAGAGGCTTGGTGAATTCCGTCCGGGTAATGCTTATGAATTAGCGGAGTTTTTCTATTCGGCAATACAAGGATTAGCTATGATGAAAATCACCTTAAATGATAGTTTTATTATGCCATCCCCGTCAGTTATAACTGCTTTTTTATTTAAGGAAGGAGAATAAATTGATATATGAAAGTTATAAGTTTACAGTAATTCGAGCGGATAAATTGGATATAGATGTTAGGCTTCAAATGTCCGGAATATTTGCAGAGGGATTTACTCAATGGCTAGGGTATTTTTCAAAGGATACAAATATAATAGCCAAAGCATTTGCCCATATGTTTGTTTTAGATCAATTTTATGTTGCAGTTAAGGACAATAAAATAGCAGGAATGGTTGCATGTACAGACTGTAAGACACTATCAGTGAGATTAAATAAAAAAGAACTGAGAAGGTACTTTGGCTTTTTTAAGGGAAACATTGCAGCAATTGCTCTAAAAAAAGAATTTGAAAGCACTTTTAAGAATCCATTCCCTGAAACAAGTTCCATTGAATTTGTTGGTACAGCTTCTGAATTCAGAGGTCAGGGCGTGGCATCACATATCATAAATCATATTATTAAGAATACAAATTTCCGAGAGTACTTAATTGAAGAGGTTGCAGATACGAATACACCAGCTATGAACTTATATAAAAAGTTGGATTTTAAAGAATATAATCGGATACCTGTTCCACAAAAGAGAGCTAGGAAAATTGGGATAAATAACTTTATATCGCTGAAATATATTAAAAAATGATAGCAAAAAGTTTTCGCAAACACCTAAATATTTTTAGATAAAAAGGAGATGCAAAATGAACGGAAGAAAACTAATTGGTAATTGGGAGATTTGCGGTTATTTCCCTTTTGTTCCCCAACTGGGCATGGAGGTTGAACGACTAGGAAGAGGTGTAACAAATTGGATTCCTGCCAGCGTTCCTGGTTCTGTACATGCCGATCTTGTAAAAGCAAGCATTATTGATGACCCTTATTTTGGAATGAATAGCTTAAAATGCGAATGGGTAGAGAACAGATGGTGGGCTTATAGAACAGAGTTTGATTTCAGCATAGAAAAGAATAGACGTCAGATTATCCATTTTGGAGGGCTGGACTATAAATGCTGGATTTATGTAAATGATGAATTCATTATGATTCATGAAGGTAGTTTTACTCCCTTAACACTTGATATCACAAATAGAATTAAGCCATCTGCCAATAAAATTCTGGTCGTATTTGAATCTGCTCCTGATGAACACAGTCAAGCGGGGCGCGCATCACATACAATGACCCAAAAAAGCAGATTTTCTTATAAATGGGATTTCAGCACCAGAATGGTTCCTGTTGGAATTTGGGATTATGTATATGTTGAAAACCGTGGGGTTGGTGACATTGAAGAGGTGCAGCTGCTCTCTGTTATGAAAGACGACATAGGATTCGTAACTGCAAAGGTTCATTCCATTTTTTCTGTAATGGATAAAGAAATGAAATGTGAATTAAAGCTAATCCTCTCAAAAGACGGCCAGGTTCTTTCTGATCACATGCAAAGCGATATGGTTAGCGATATAGAGAAGAAATATGAAATCACCGCATCCTTTCCTAATCCGGAAAAATGGTTTCCTAACGGACTAGGTAAGCAGCCCCTCTATGAGGTAAGGCTGGAACTTTTCGTTAACGATACGCTTTCACACTGTTGGGAAGGTCACACAGGGTTCCGGGAGCTTCATTGGATTAAAAACGAGGGTGCTCAGGAAAACTCATTAAATTATTGTTTGCAGGTTAATGGCGAACGTGTTTATTTAAAAGGTGTAAATCTGACACCTTTTGATATGCTGATCGGAACAGTTACACCAAAAAAATACAAACTGTTTCTTTCCCAAATTCGTGACTGCAATGTGAACCTTGTACGTGTTAACGGAGTTGGACTTGTTGAGAAAAAGGAGTTTTATGATTTATGTGATAAATATGGAATTCTTGTTTGGCAGGAGTTTATACAGACCAGCTCTTCCATGGACAGAACACCGCCGACTAATGATGAATACCTGAACCTTTTGGAAGAAACGTCGGTTTCCTGCATAAAAGAAAAGCGAAACCATGTTTGTCTTGCCTGCTACAGCGGCGGCAACGAGCTTACTAATGCGCCATCGGTTACGGCTACCTACGACAATCCCAATATCCGTTTCCTTCAAAAATTAGTTGATCAATATGACCAGGGAAGATATATGTTCCCTACCTCCTCCACAGGTCCGTTAGAATTTTTGGATTTAAAGGCAAAGAGGGGTGATAGTCACGATGTGCATGGCCCCTGGAATTACGAAGGTCCAGAGGCTCATTATAAATTGTTTAACAGTTCTGATTCTTTGCTTCACGGAGAGCTAGGCGCAGAAGGCATGTGTCATATAGACTCTCTTGAAAAATTTCTTCCAAAAGAAGATTTAACCGTAACATCCATGGAAGAAAACTTAACTTGGCGGCATCACGGCGATTGGTGGGATACTTATAAGAGAGATACTAAGCTTTTTGGTAATATTCCAGATTTAAAAACATATGTCGAGATGAGCATGTTTATTCAGGCAGAGGCAATCAGGTATTCTCTTGATTCAAACAGGCGTAGAAAATATCAGAACAGCGGCAGTATGATGTGGGCGTTTAACGAACCCTTTCCTAATGTGTCGAATACTTGCCTCGTTGATTATTATGGCGTTCCTAAAATGTCATACTATGCAGCAAGAGACGCCTATGCACTGTTGAATATGTCAATACGATATGATGCAATCATATATGATAAAGGCGATAAGTGTAAATTAGGATTGTATATTCATAATTCCTTGGCTTCGGAACATGTTAGTTGGAGTTTGGATATTACAAGTTTAAGCGGGAACAAGTTTTTGTCATTTACCGGAGAAAACAACGCGGTTGCAAATGCAACTACTTTTATTAAGGAACTATCCTTCGATATAACGGAGTGCTTCCCGGAAGTTTTTATGATAAGGCTTAGTTTTTCAGGTTCAGATGGAAAAACCAGACTAAATGAGTATTTATTTTCCTCCAAAAAAATAAATCCATTTGAATCACTGCTTCATAAACGAGATGTATCGTTAACATGGCAGGTTGTAGAACAAAGGGATCATGAAATAAGCGTTAACGTTAAGAACCAGGGAAAAGATATCGCATTATTTGTATCACCCAATCTATCAAAGAATAATGAATTTATCTTCTGTGAAGAAAGCTTCAAAAGCCTTTTCCCGGGCGAAGAAAGAATTTTTAAGGTTATTTCATATGAAGACGGGAAGAATCTATCTGAAATTGAATTTGGCTGCTTTTTTATTTTTAATCTTTAGCAAATGTGCATATCCTAAGTATATTTTCAAATTCAATCCTTTGCCCTATAACCAGGTCCGGAGCAAATGGCTTTTCAATATCGAACATAGGAATTATATTACCGATAACAGCTCCTTTATGATCTTTGATTGAAGGATATGTCCATGCCTCTAGGTTTTCTAATTCCGTTTTGCTTAGAACTCCCAATTGTTTTAGGAGATGAATAACTACAGGATATACTGCTCTTTCGTTGCCATCAGCTATTTTGACTGAAATCCCCAAATTTCTCTCGGGTATGCTTACACAATATACTCCTTCATCACCAACTTTACCGATTACTTTGCTTCCACATCCTTTCATAAGCTCGGTACAGAATTCTCCATCTCCGATGATCATTCTGGGATTGTCTCTCATAGCTTTATTTATTAAGCCGAGAGAATTTCTGTATTTTGACTTTGCATTATAGCCTGATGCTAAAAGTGAATATAAATAAGAATGCTGGTGCAGCGAGATCATATAGCATGGAACCGTACACCCATCATCTCCTAAAATGATATCCTCAGCGTTACAGCCGATCAACTTGGTAATTGTCTTAAAAATCAATTTCTGTACAGGATGATTCATATCGTTATAGTTCTCAAGAGGATAGCCATAAAACTTACATAGTGCAAGCATACCCGAATGCTTCCCCGAACAGCAGTTAAACAAAGGTGATGGGCGTTTGTTTTCTCGTATTAGTTGTTTTACCATTTCCTCATTGTAAGGATTAGTAGATCCGCAAAGCAAAGAATCTTCATTCAAACCGAGCTTGTGAAGGATAGAGTCAACAGCATGCCTGTGAAAATCCTGCCCACTGTGTGAAGAACAGATGACAGCAAGTTCTTCTAATGTAATACCGAATCTCTCCATGGAGCCGGATTCTACAAAAGGAACAGCAATTAAGGGCTTAACAGATGATCTGAGAAATATTTTCGTATTTGGGTCACCTATATGATACTTGATATTTTTATCAGAATCAGTAATGCACAAATGCCCATAATGTATGCACTCTATCCGGTTTGACCTTGTTACAACTGCCAATGGCTGCATGATATAAGATCCCCTTTATTAAAATTTATATATTATATTGTTTTTGTTTTCTTTGCTTAATATAAGTAGAAATATTTGCATAAATATTTTTCGGATAAGTGTCTATAATAAAAAGCTAGGAGGATATATGCAATAATGGAAATTCAATCATCGCAGCTATCACGAAGTAAGTGATATATTTGAAGTTTCCAATAATTATAACCCAAATTACAATAAACAATAATTATCAGTACAACAAGGATTGTGGGGATTTTTATTATAAGGAGAGCGTTATGGAACCACTTGCGGTTGTTACAAGGGATCATTATATAGAAAGCATACACTATGGCTACGCCTGTATTGTAAACTCTTCAGGCAAAGTCATATATAATCTGGGCGACTATAATACAAAAATATTCTTTCGTTCGTCCGCAAAACCGATTCAAGTAATACCATTCATACAGTCAGGCGCTGCTGAGGCCATGGGCTTTACGAATAAAGAAATTTCCGTTGCATGTGCTTCTCACAGCGGACAAAAATTCCATCAAGAAACAGTGGAAGAGATTTTGAAGAAATTAGCTCTTACTGAGGATAACCTACACTGCGGCACTATGATACCCTATAGTGAAGAAGAAAACAAGATACTTATAGCACAAGGAAAATCTCCTACTGTTTTTCACTGCAGTTGTTCGGGCAAGCATTCTGCAATGCTGGCTCTCGCAAAATTCAGGGGTTATAGTCTCGAAAATTATGAAAAAGCATCACACCCGGTTCAACAGGAAATATTAAAAACAGTTGCTGAGTTCGCAGAGGAAGAAGTAGATTCCATAGCTACTGGGACCGATGGCTGTGGAGTACCGATTTACATGCTTCCAATACAAAAAATTGCATTAACCTATGCAAAATTATCAGAATATGCTCAAGACAAGAACAGCGCATATCATCATTCTTGTGAAACAGTTTTTAATGCCATGACGGGATATCCGGAAATGGTGGCTGGCGATTATGAGTTCTGTACAGAGTTAATGCAGACAACAGGAAGTAAATTAATCGGCAAAGTTGGTTGTGAAGCGGTATATTGTCTCGGTATTAAGAAGGATAATCTTGGTATTTGCATAAAAATAATTGATGGAAATGAGCGCGCCGTGTATCCTGTAGTTATTCAGATTTTGCGAGATATCGGTATTTTGGATAATTCAGAATTCTCTAACTTAAAACACTGGTATCATACTATCCTAAAAAACAACTTAAGTGAAGAAATAGGAAGAATTATTCCTATATGTGATTTAAAAAGTTCAATAAAGAGGCAAATTCATTTAGGTGATAGTATAGTCTTTTCTGATGTGGGATAAAAAATTGAGGGAAATAGATGGCTGGAAGAGCGCTGGAGCGTTTAAAAACGCTAGCGGAAAAAATAAGAATATAATATCAATAAAATTAAGGGGTTTCCAAGCATTTGAATTTCCGTAAGATAATATGAACGGATTTCCGATGAGGTGGAACCCTTATTTTATTGCTTGGGAGTAGATATCCTCGGTTTAAAATGGATAGGGTTGAGTTGACAGATTAGATAAGTGGTCAAATGATTATTATGCTATAATTGTATTAGATATAAAATTTTGATATAATTTATAAGAAGGAGGTATAGACTATGAAACTTGAGAATCATATTTATGTTGCGATTGATCTGAAATCATTCTATGCCTCTGTCGAATGTGCTGAACGTAGTCTTGACCCTTTGACTACTAATCTTGTAGTTGCTGATATAAGCCGCACTGAAAAGACGATCTGTCTTGCTGTGTCACCATCCCTTAAGTCTTATGGCATTCCAGGGCGAGCTAGGCTCTTTGAAGTTGTTCAAAAAGTCAAGGAAGTGAATTCTATGAGAGTTTTAAAAGCCCCTGGGCACGTATTTCATGGCTCATCCTATGATGATATAGTATTAAAAAAATCTCCTGAATTGTCGATAGGTTATATTACAGCTCCGCCGAGAATGGCTTATTACATGGATTATAGTACTAGAATTTATAATATTTATCTGAAGTATATTGCACCGGAGGATATCCATGTTTACTCCATAGATGAAGTTTTTATTGATGTAACCAATTATCTGCAGACTTACAATCTTTCAGCCAGGGAACTTGCGAAGAAGATGATACAAGAAGTTCTTCAAATTACCGGAATTACGGCCACGGCCGGAATTGGCACGAACTTATATCTTTGTAAGATTGCGATGGATATTGTGGCAAAGCACATAGTACCGGACAAGGATGGGGTCAGGATTGCTGAACTAGATGAGATGACCTATCGCCGTCTCCTCTGGTCACATCGGCCACTAACGGATTTCTGGCGTGTTGGTAAAGGATATGCCAGAAAACTAGAAGAAAATGGTCTGTTTACCATGGGGGATGTTGCAAAGTGTTCGATTGGAAAGCCTAATAATTATTACAGGGAAGAACTGCTTTATAAGCTGTTTGGAATAAATGCTGAGTTGTTGATTGATCATGCATGGGGATGGGAACCGTGTACGATAGCTGACATAAAGGCTTATAAGCCTAGTGAAAACAGCCTTGGTTCCGGACAGGTTCTGCAAAGCCCATATGATTACGAGAAAGCAAGTTTAATTGTGCGGGAAATGACGGATCTACTTGTCCTTGACTTAGTTGATAAAGGGCTTGTTACGGATCAGATGGTTTTAACTGTAAGCTATGATATAGAAAATATGAGTAATCCGGAGATCAGGAAGAAATACAAGGGACCAGTCACTACAGATTACTATGGGCGTGAAGCTCCAAAACATGCTCATGGAACTGTAAATCTAGGATGCCTCACGTCCTCCACAAAACTAATCATCGAGGCTGTTATGGATTTGTATCGTCAAATTGTAGATGATAACCTTTTGGTTAGAAGGGTTAACATAGCAGCAAATCATATTGTTGATGAAAGTTCTATAGTAAAGTCGAATTCCTTTGAACAACTTGACCTGTTCACTGATTATGCAGTTGAACAAAAGAAAAGGGAAGAAGAGGAAACCGCACTGGACCGTGAAAAGAAGATGCAAAAAGCGATATTGGACATAAAGAAGAAATTCGGAAAAAATGCTATATTAAAAGGAATGAATCTGGAAGAGGGTGCCATGTCGGTAGAACGAAACAAGCAAATAGGAGGACATAAGGCATAGCTCAGGAAAGAAACGCTTGTGAAATAATGCATAAGGAGGAGGCAGAAAATGAAAGACGATATTAATTATGAACATTCGTATGATGATATCATCAATCTACCACGCCATGTATCGAAATCTCATCCGCATATGTCAATTCTTGATCGTGCAGCACAATTTTCTCCATTTGCGGCATTGACCGGTTATGAAAGTGCCATCAAGGAGACAGCAAGACTAACGAATAAAAGAATGGAGTTGGATGAAGCTGCAAAAAATGTATTAGATGAAAAACTAAGAATCATACATGAACAGTTAAGTAGTCAACGGTCGATTGAAATCACTTATTTTCAACCGGATGAAAAGAAGACTGGGGGAGCCTACGTTTCTGCTACCGGTATTGTTAAAAAAATAGACGGCTATGCGCGAACTGTTGTTATGCAGGATGAAACAAGAATACCCATAGAGGAAATCATCGGAATTACAGGAGAAATATTTCAGTCCGTAGATCATTTCTCCATGTAAGTGTGAAGTAATTATAATCTAAGAATAAAAGAGATAATTATCCACACAGAGTAGAGGAGAACCAATTCTATAATAGAAAAGGATAGGAATTTGATCTCCTTATTAACCCTTTTTAGCAGCTAAAATAGTATAGATAGCATCATTAATTTTAGTGTTCTTTACAATGTCAAAACCAATTAATGACAATTCTTTTTCGAGTTCCTTTGAGCCAATACGAATGGACATTGGAGGTCCTTCGGTTATCAAGTCGTCCTTCTCATACTCCAGACATAGCAAATGCCCTCCTGCTTTTAGTACCTCTAATATATTGGAGAGGGCTTTTGTCAGTGAACTCACTTCGTGGAGTATTAAGGATGCCATAACAAAATCAATACTGTTATTTTGAATGCTTAAGTTTTCTATATAATCTTGAATTAGTTCAATATTAGTAAGTCCTTTTTCCTTAGCCTTATCTTCTATAACGCTGAGCATACGTCCATCAGGATCCATAGCGTACACTTTGCCTGAAGTATTTTCTGCCATCGGAATTGTAAAAAACCCTGAGCCAGCACCGATATCGAGTAAAGTATGATCTTTTTGAATTGGCATTTGGCTAATAAGTGCATCGGGTGGTATGAGCTGCTCCCTTTGCCTATTATCTAAAAAAGCAATCTTAGTTAAAAATTTTTGATCCGATTCGTTGTGATGATACATATGATTCATAATAAGACCTCCTATAAATATAATGCAGACTGTAATTATCTATAATTATGGCAAAAAATGTGCAGTTGCAACTGACAATATTTCTAACTCATTTTTTACACAATGTCATAAATTCGTTTTTCTTTCAGGTGGTTCACCATTTTCTCTTCGGCGTCTCTCATAACTTTTTCGATGTGACAAGCGCGATTCTCATCCATTTCACAAGTGAAAAGAGCTCCGCTACCTTCAATGGCTTGAATGACGTCATAAAAGCTTATTTCAGTTTTAGGTTTCCTGAGACTATAACCTCCATTTACACCAATAGCGGATTGAATAAGGTCAGCCTTGACTAGTTGAGTTAGTATCTTGGATAGGTAGGTATGCGATATATTCATGTGACTAGCTAAAGTCTGAAGACTTAAATTATCTTTACCTTCTTGCTTAACCAAATAAGCCATTAAATGTAAAGCATAATTCGTTGCTTTCGTATACTTCATAGTAGCTCCTCCATAAAGACAATACAGACTGTATTTGTCTGTAATTATACATGATGGGTTTTGCTGTGTCAATAACAATTTTTTCAGGGGGAAGAGGTTACATTGAGCTGGCAACCTCTTCCTATTAACGGGTATTTGTGTTAAGATTATATATCATTAGCACTGTTATTATCATTGAGGTTATTATTAGCTGTACGATTCACGAAAATAGGAGTTCTAAATATAAATATCCAGACATCTATAAATTGTAATGTTATTTATGTATTAAGGAGACTAACTATTAGAAGTCAATAGATTTTTTGTAAGTATTTCAACTTAATTGAAGGCTAAACTTAATAAACCTTTCAAAGGGACAT